>Ga0207709_10000222_pt1 | contig 71811 bp, 63 predicted proteins | sample KBSM34metaG_FD_184397 | JGI IMG/M metagenome (GOLD analysis project Ga0207709, IMG submission 184397) | Miscanthus rhizosphere microbial communities from Kellogg Biological Station, Michigan, USA - KBS M3-4 metaG (SPAdes) (version 2) | ecosystem: Host-associated > Plants > Roots > Rhizosphere >...
GTCGAAGTCGTCGTGCCGCCGGTCGTGGTCGTTGTGCCGCCCGTCGAAGTCGTTGTGCCGCCAGTCGAAGTCGTCGTGCCACCCGTCGTGGTCGTCGTGCCACCCGTCGTGGTCGTCGTGTCGCCGGTCGTCACCGTCGTCCCTCCCGTCGTGGTCGTCGTGCCGCCGGTCGTAGTCGTATCGCCGGTCGTGGTGGTCGTGCCGCCGGTCGTAGTCGTCGTGCCACCGGTCGTGGTGGTTGTGCCGCCGGTCGTGGTGGTTGTGCCGCCGGTCGTGGTGGTATCGCCGGTCGTGGTGGTATCGCCGGTCGGGGTGGCCGATTCACCGTTCCCATTTCCGTTCCCATTTCCGTTCCCGTTCCCATTTCCGTTCCCGTTCCCATTTCCGTTCCCATTTCCGTTCCCATTTCCGGTCGTCGTATCCGTCGTGGTCGTCGGGTTATTCTGGCCGCTGCTCACCGCTTTGGGATACTCGATGCTCCAAGATAGCGTCGGACGGGTGCCGGTTTGAGCCACCGTCGGCGAGGCGGAAAGCGTTCCAACCGGGGTGCTCGGATCGGTCGCGTTCGAGTTCGCGTTGCTTGAGCTGGTGGAATCGGCTTGGGCGAACTGCACGAAAGTCAGGCCGGCGAGCGCGGTGGTGAACAGGAAGGAGGCTTTTGGTTTCATGATCGGGTTGAGTTGGGGAGGAAGACGTCTGGCTTGCGCCGCTTGATTGGGTTTCTAATTAGTTGATGCTAGGCGAGAAAAGAAGAGATGTCGAGGATAGAACGAGCGGTCGGATCATCGCGGCAGCGCCGCCCCCCCGCCCCAGTTGAACCAGGGTCCCGCGGGCACCTCGCGGGCGTCGGCGAAGCGCCATTCGACGGATTCGCCGCTGCGGAGGCCGAGGTAGTCGCGCACGGCCGGGCTCAGGTCGATCCCGGCGGCGGAGTTGCGGTTCGGGCGGGGCGTTTCGCCGCCGAAGACATACTGCCAGTGGTCGACCTGGAACGGCCCGACGTCCTCCCACTGGGCGAAGCAGACCCGGCCGTTGAAGTGGACCGCCACCCAGCGTCCCTTGCAGACGGAGATCCCCTCGCCCCGGTAGTCTTCCCAGAACCAGGGAATCACCTCGGAGGCTTCCGGGCGATGATGCCCGCCCGCCACCACGTCGTTGTAGGGCAGGGCGATGTAAAAGGGGTTGAGCGCGGGAGTAAAATCGGCCGGCAGGTAGCCGCGGCGGCGCTCGGGATGGTCGTAGCCGCCGAAATTCGCCTGCCAATTCACATCCCAGGCGCTGGCGGTGTTCGGCGTCGGATTGTTCTGGGACGGCTGTTCGCCCACCCAGAACACGGTGGCGGTGACGTTGCGGTGCCAGTGAGAACCATCGCGGAAGCGCTCCTTCGGGTCTTCCAGCACGATGCGCGCGGCCTTGGGAACGCCAAAAGGATCGCTCAGTGCGGGCATCGCCGCGCGCCGGTCATCCAGAAAGCGCTCATGCATCTGCTCCACCCGGTCCACCAGACGAGCCTGCGCGGCCGCCGTGACAAGCACGGAGCAAAGCAATCCTGTGATGAGACCTGAATGATTCACTGCGGTAAGGGCGCTCCAGCATTCCAGGGGGGATTGGCGTTGCAAAATACGGATTCAAAATGAAGGGACAAGCAAAATCGACCCCCGCCGAATCCTCACGCCGCTTGATAAATAAGGCATCGCCCCGCAACCGAGCATTCCGCATGCCTGAACGGGCAAAACGACCTTCACTTTCCAGCGCCGAAGCGGCGGTCCAGCTCGCGGATGGAAAATTCGCTCAGCGTCGGACGGCCGTCCGGCGCGCAATACGGCAGGTCGCAGGCGAACAGATCCGCCAGCAGCGCCGACGTCTCCACCAGCCGGACCGGCAGACCGATCGCCGCGCGCCGCGCCAGCAATTTGGCCAGCCGCTCGAAGGCAAAGCGACCGCCTGGCACCGATTCGTGCAGCAGGTCGTCGATCAACGCCGCCACCAGCGGCCGCGGATCGGCCACCCCGAGGCAGGCCGGCAGGCTCCGGACCTGCAGGGTGTTGCCGCCGAACGACTCGACCTCAATGCCCGCCTCCGCCAACGCCAACCGCTCGCGCAGCACCAGCTCGTGGTCGCGCGGGTCCAGATCGAGCAGCTCGGGCACCAGCAAACCCTGGCTTTCCAACCCTCCTTCGTGGCCGCGCAGCAGCCGTTCATAAAAAATCCGCTCCCGGCCTGCCCGCGGGTCGAACACGACCAAGCCGTCCTCGCTTTCCATCAGGACATAGCGGTGGTGCAGCAGCCCCATCACGCGGAACGCCGGGGCCGTCGAGACCGCCACCACGGCATCCGGCAGTTGCTCCAACGCCGGTGATACCCGCGCCACCGGCTCGGCCGGCGCGACCTGGGCGACTTGAACCGCCGGGCGAAGGGCGAACGACTCCTCCGCCATCGGCAGGGAGACCTGAACTGGCGGTGCCTGCGGCCACACGCGCTCGACCGCGGGCGCGCGCGGGGCGAACGACGGTTTCGGCGCCGCCGGCTCGACCGGTTTCGGCCGAACGCCCTGGACCACCGCCTCCAAAACCGCCTCGCGCACGTCGAGCGGCCGATGGAAACGGACCTCGCGCTTGGCCGGGTGCACGTTCACGTCGACCAGCTCCGGTTCCAGTTCGATCCAAATCCAGGCGGCGGGATAGAGCCCCTCCGCCACCGCCCCGCGGAAGCCCTCGGTCAGAGCCCGCGAAATCACGGGGTCCTCGACCGGGCGGCCGTTGAGAAACACGCATTGGTGGCGGCGCCCCTTGCGCGCGTGGGCCGCGGGCAGCACGAAACCATCCACCGTCACCCCGTTGCCCCGGGTCGCCGGCAGTTCGATCAGCTCGCCCGCGAGCTCCGGCCCGAGCACGTGGCGGACGCGGTCGAGCGCCCGGCCGACCGGCGGTAGATCGAACACCTCGCGGTCGTCACGGCGGAACGAAAACCGGACGCCCGGAGCCGCCAGCGCGTGAAGGCGCAGCTGGTGCTCGACGTGCGCCGACTCGGTCGATTCCGCCCTTAAAAACTTCCGCCGCGCCGGAACGTTGAAAAACAACGCGCTCGCCTCGATCAGCGTGCCCGGCGCGCAACCGGCCTCCTTGACCTCGCGCAACCGCCCGCCGTCGACCAGCACCTCGGTGCCTGCGACGGAATCCTTTTCCCGCGTCACCAGCCGGAAGCGCGACACGCTCGCGATGCTCGGCACCGCCTCGCCGCGGAACCCGAGCGTCCGGATCGCGGCCAGATCCTCGGACGTGCGCAGCTTGCTCGTGGCGTGGCGCTCGAGCGAAAGCAGCGCGTCCTCTTTCGCCATGCCGCAACCGTCGTCGCTCACCCGGATACGGGCCGCGCCACCGCGCTCGATCTCGACGCGGATCTCCCCCGCCCCGGCGTCGAGGCTGTTCTCGACGAGCTCCTTGACCACCGATGCCGGGCGCTCGACGACCTCCCCGGCGGCCACTTGGCTGGCGAGAATGTCGGGCAACACGCGGATCTTCGGCATCGGACGACCGTTGTGCCGCGCCCGAAGGCACGGCGGAAGCCCAAAAACGGCCACGCCGCTTACAGCCCGCCCGAGACCTTGCGCAGGTATTCGCAGATGAGACCGATGCGTTCGCCTGCCGAGTCGGTTTCCAAAATCCGCTGCCGCATGTCCGGATCGTGGACGAACTGCTGGGACACAATGTCGGTGAGCAAGGCGGGTTCGTCCGCCCGGTTCATCAATCCCATCACCGCCTCCTTCACCTCCGGGGCGAGCGGCCGGATTGCATCCTCCACCGCGCCACGCAGCGTGTGGACGGCCGCGTCGGCCTGGTGGTCCGGCTCGAAAAACGTCGCCAGCGGCTCGATCGAGGCGAACGGATACGGCCGGTCGAAGTGCCACTCGCGAAACTTCACCCGGATCACGCCGTGCAGCAGCAGGTTCGACGTGCCATCGGGCTGCTCGTGCGCCGCCCGAACCAAGCCGATCGTGCCGATCCGCGCGGTGCAATCCGCCGGGTCCACGGTTTCCTCATCGAGCAAACGGGCCACCGCGAACAGGCAGTCGCCCTCCAGCGCGTCCTCCAGCATCCGCCGGTAGCGCGGCTCGAAAACGTGCAGCGGCAGCCCGCCGTGAGGAAACAGCGAGCAATCCGGAAGCAGCATGACGCCACAGGCGTCGGGAAGATGGATGGCGGACATGGCGGGAAACGATCAGCGGCTGAGCACGCCCTTTTTCGACGGCGAAGCCACCGCCCGCACGAGCGCTTCGGCGGCGGGCGACCAGGCACGGGCGGCCGCCAGCTCCAGGGCGTGGGAAAGCGCGTGGCCGGATTGAAACAGCAGCTTGGCGGCGGCCTTGATGTCGGCCCGGGTGGCGGCGTCGAAGCCCGCGCGGCGCAAGCCGACGACATTCAAGCCGGCGAGCTGGTTCTGGCCGTGGGCGACGCAATACGGCGGCACGTCCTGGCTGATCGCGGCGTTGCCCTGGGTCATGACGTAATCGCCGATGCGAATGAACTGGTGGAACCCGCTGCCGCCGCCGAGGAACACGCGGTTGCCGACGTGGACATGGCCGGCGAGCATCACGTTGTTGGCGATGACGTTGCGATCGCCAAGCACGACGTCGTGGGCGAGGTGCGCCCCGGTCATGAGAAAGTTCCCCTCGCCGAGCGTGGTGAAGCAGCCGTCCTTCGACCCGCGGTGAATCGTGACGTATTCGCGCAGCGTGTTGTCCGGGCCGATCCGCACGCCCGAATTCGTGGCGGGATCGAACGACAGGTCCTGCGGGTCCGCGCCGACGACCGAACCCCAGCCGATTTTCGTCCGTTCGCCCACCGTCACGTCGCCGGTGATCCAGGCGTGGCCGCCGATTTCCACGCCCGCCGCCAGCTTCACCGGCCCCTCAATCACCGCGAAGGGCCCGATCTTCACGTCGTCGGCGAGGATCGCTTCGGAAGAAACAACGGCGGTCGGATGGATGCTCGGCACGCCGCGAGCATGGAAGCACCGGCGCGGGCTGCAATTCCTTTTCCCGCCTTCTTCAGTTGTTCGGCTCCTCGGCCGGGCGGCCGTTCTCGAAGCGCATCAGGTCGGCGATGAAGGTCAGCGGGATGTGGCCGGTTTCGCCGTTACGGTTTTTCGCCAGCACCAGCTCGGCCTTGCCCTCCTCCGCCGCCTTTTCATCGGCGTCCTCGGCGTAGTAGGCGGTTCGATACAGCAGGCCCACCATGTCGGCGTCCTGCTCGATCGAGCCGGATTCACGGAGGTCGGACATGCGCGGCACGCCGAGGCTCTTGCCGGTGCGGCTTTCCGGTCCGCGGTTCAGCTGGGCGAGAATGACGATCGGGATGCCGAGCTCCTTGGCGAGCCCCTTGATGCCGGCGGAAATTTCCGCGATTTCGCGTTCGCGCGAATTTTCCGCCTGCTTGGTGCGCGATTTCATCAACTGGAGGTAGTCGATCGCGATGAGCTGGATGTCCTCGTCGCGTTTCTTGCGGCGGGCTTTCGCCCGCACCTCGTTGATCGTGATGCCGGGCGTGTCGTCGATGAACATCTTGGCGGCGGCCACCTCCATCGCCGCGCGCTGGATGCGCTGCAGGTCGCCCTTGCTCGGCGTGTAGCCGCGGTTGAGCTGGCTGGCGGCGAAACGGGCGCGGGAGAACACCAGACGCTGCACGATCTGGAACGCGCTCATTTCGCAGGAAAACACCATCGTCGGCTTCCGCTGGTCGATGCAGATGTGCTCGACCACGTTCATCATGAACGAGGTCTTACCCATCGACGGACGGGCGGCGACGACGAACATTTCGCCCGGTTTCAGGCCGCTGCTCATCTTGTCGAGCTGCTCGAAACCGGTGGAAACCCCTTGCACGCCGCGGTCGCCGGACAGCAGGGCTTCGAACTGGTCGATCACCTCTTTCACCGACTGCTTGATGGTCGGCGCCTTGTTCGTCTCCGAACCCTCGCGGATGCCGAGCACCTTGGCCTCGACCGTGTCGAGCAGCTCGTTGACCTCGTCTGGAGCCTCGAAAGCGCGGGACACCGCCTCGTTCGCCGTCTGGATGATCGAGCGCAGCACGTGCTTGTCCTTCACCAGCTGGAGGTGGTGGCGGAAATGCCCGGCCGTCGGCGCGTAGGTGAACAGGTCGGTGATCGCCGCCGGACCGCCGACATGATCGAGCAGGCCGCGGTCAAGCAGCCGCTGCACCAACGAGACCAGTTCGATCTCGTGGCCGCCCTCGTAGAGCTCGACCAGGAACCCGTAGAGCGTGGCGTGCGCCGGGAAGTAGAACTGGTCCTTGGTCAGCTTCTCCTCCTGCGCCAGGCCGATGTATTCCTGCGGGTCCTGCAGCATCGAACTGAGGATGCTCTTTTCCGGCCCCATCGCGTGCGGCATCGCACGGGTCACGTCGTCCCCGGTAGCGGCGGCTTTTTGCAGCGACGGGGCGGAGGCGGCGGGCGTTTTCAGAGTCTCGGGAGGCATCGGCGGCGGACATCGTGCCGGACCGCCGGGCCGGGGTCAAATCGGGTCTCCGCGGTTTTCGAAAAACTTCGGCCGCCAATCCGGCCGCCCGTCCTGGAATCCCAAAATTCTTGTTTCAGGTTTCCCGAACGTCTGGCTTGGCACACTAAATATAGCGGAGCATCTCGATTGACACCCCCATATGTGGATTTAGGCTGAAGACCTTCCTTTTCCGGCCATGCGGTGCATTCAATGCGGTTCTCTCAAAGACAAGGTGCTCGACTCTCGTGCATCGAAGGATGGCACGACCATCCGCCGCCGCCGCGAGTGCCTGAACTGCGGCTACCGCTACACCACCTACGAGCAGATCGAACGCACCGACCTGCGGGTCGTGAAGCGCGACGGCGCCCGCGAGTCGCTCAACCGCGAGAAAATCCTCAGCGGTTTGGTCAAAGCCTGTGAAAAGCGGCCGGTCTCGATGGACCGCCTCGACCGCGCGGTGGAAGAGATTCTGACCGAGCTGCACAAGGACCATCTGTCCGAGGTTCCCTCCTCCGCCATCGGTGCCAAGGTGATGGACAAGCTCCACCAGATCGATCCGGTGGAGCTTGTCCGCTACGTGTCGGTTTATCGCCAGTTCGAAGACGTCAACGAGTTCATCCAGGAAATCCAATCCCTCTCGCGCCGCGCCGCCCGTGATCCGATGCAGCGCCGCCTGTTCAAAGACTGATCTCCCCGCCCCGTGATCTCCCTCATCGGCAACCGCCCCGCGTTGCAAGTCGGCCGCCACCAGGTGATCGACTACGACACCGCGTGGTTGGGCGACGCCCTGCGCCGCGCGGCGCAGGCTGCCGAGCGCGACGACTTCCCATTCGTCGAGGACATCCGCAGCGGCATCGTGCAGTATCTGGAAACGAAGTGCCCGCTGCGACTGCTGCCGATCGAGGACCTGTTCGAGCGGATGCGGAAAATGCTGATGAAGATCGGCTTCGAGACGATCGCCTCGAAGCTGGAACCGCTCGCTCCGCCCATCACCATTTCGCTGGTCGCGCCCGCGCGGCAGGCCGGCAACGGGTTCGAGCTCGCGTTCTTCGAATCCCTGCGGCGCGAGCTGGACGATCTGCGCACCGCCGGCGCCGAGGAGATCCGCTTCACCGGCCTCAGGGAAAGCGCTCAAATCCTGCGCGGCACCGACAAGTGGGACAAGCGCTGCGAGTCCATCCTTCAGGAAATCCAGGCCTTCCTGCGGGCGTGCGACCGCGAGGAAGCCGTTCATGCCCGCCGCCTCCAGCTGCGGCTGGAAAGCGAGCGCTAAAACACCTTCCGATTGGAAAGTGAAACGCGGACGGCCCCCATTGCCGTCCGCGTTTCAATCCCCCACTTACCCAAGAAATGGTCAGCGCCGCCGGCGCAGCAGCCCGAGCACGCAGAATGAGCCGAGCAGCGCCGAGACGGTCGAAATTTCCGGCACCGCGGCCAGCTGGGCGGACGATTCGGACAAGTCCAGATTCACGGTCAGCCCGTTGGTCACCGGCCCGACCGTCAGCGAGGTCACGTCGAGGGACAGCGCGGTGGTGTCGATCGACGCCAAGCCCGCGTTGTTGGTCACCGACTGCTGGTTCAGGATGAGCGCGGCCCCGGCCAGGCTGCTGTCCAGCGCCCCGAGATTGATGGAAAGGTTCGGCAGCAGGATGTTGCCAGAGGCGTCGAAATGCGTGCCGAGCACGAGATTCCCCCCGCCGACCAAGGTCAGACCGCCAAGGCCGACGGCCGTGCCGCCGTTGACGGACAAGGCGAAATTCGCGAGCAGCGTCGAACCGACGGGGCTGAACGTGCCGTAGTCACCCGAAACGGTCGAGGTCGACTGGATCGTCGTCGCGGTGATACTGATGACCGCCGGCGTGGAGACGAGGGTGCCGACCACGGGTATCGTGTAAGACGTTCCGCCGAGCCCCACGTTGGCCCCGGTCAGCGTGGCCGTACCCGAAGCCGATTTGCTCCCCCCGCCGCCATCCACGTCGGAGGTGGCGCTGGTGTTCAGCACTCCCGTGACGCTCAGCGCGTTGACGTTGACCGAAATGTTATTCCCCACGAGGGGGATGTTCACGGCGACGCTCGTGTTTCCCGCCACATTCAGGTTCGTCCCGTCGTTGTCCGTGGCCGGTGCGGGAGCGTTCACGCTGCTCGCGGCGGGCAGGACGCCCAGCGAGACGGTGTCGCCCAGCACGGAGGCACCCGCCACGATCCCAGTGCCGTCCGTTTGCCCGATGGTCACCGCGGCTTGCAGACCGCCGGACAGCGCCATCCACATCGCCGCCCACGAAACCGTGTTAGACCATTTCATTGATCATCCCATAACGATTTATAAACATCCCGGACAAGACATTTCCGCGATGCCTCAAGCCCCCATTCGCGGGCGAAAATCGTGCACGCTGCAAAGATTCGCCGGCACGTCAAACCGTCATCCGCGCACACCCATGAAACTCAACGATTCGCCAAAAGCGCAAAATCGGGCACATGTTTGCATTTCGCGTCTATGGCCGATTTTGTGACATCATATTTTTTGTTAGCCGCGGCGATTTTTTTCGCGAACCGACCCTGACAGGGCACAAAAAACGGGCCGGACGCGCTGTGCGACCGGCCCGTTTCTTACGTTCCACGCGTCAGGCGGACTCGATGATCAGGTTGCCATAGGGCGTGGCGTCGCCGGTGCGGATCAGGCCGATGGCGTGCAGCACGCGGGTCTTGAGCGCGACGTGAGGCTCCTTGGTCACCGGCACGTCGCCGATCGACTTCTGGAACGCGGCGATCTTTTCCGGCGTGTTATTCGCGTAGAACTCCTCCGCCTGCCAGATGCGGCCGATCTGGAACACCGGGGAAATCAGATCCAGCACGTCGAGCACCGTCGGGATGTTGTGCGTCAACGAGATGTCGACGGTTTCGATCTCCGGCCAGAACGGGAAGGCCCAGTCGGAGATGACCAGCGTGTTGGTGTGGCGCACGCGGGCGATCAGATCGAGGACGTGCGGATTGAGGATGCCGTGTTTGAGCATGGTGGTGTCGGGTTGGAGATTAGCGGGCGTCGATCATCTTGCGGCGGTAGGCCTCGTCGAGGCGGGAGTCGATCGTCACGCCGTCCTCGTCGCTGAGGTAGTTGATGCCGCCGCAGGACATCGCGCCGATCAGGACGCGCGCCCACTTGTCGAGCATCAGCATGATGTTGAGGACGTCCTTCGAGGTGGCACCGAGGGCGACCGGTCCGTGGTTTTCCATCAGGATCACCTTCGGCGGCTTGCCGTGTTTGGCGAGGTGCTCGTCGAGGCCCCGCTTCACCGCGCGGGCGAGGTCGAGGCCCGGGTTGATGTAAGGGACGGACAGGACGTGGAGCCCGCAGACGACGATGGCGTCCGGGCAGACGTGGCGCTTGAACGGCTCGGCGCCGTGCTTGCTGGCGAGGATGGAGAGCACCGAGTTCGTGTGCGTGTGGCCGACCCACTTGACGCCCGGCTGACGCAGGCAGATCGAGTGCAGGAAGGTTTCGACGGAAGGCTTCTTGTGGGTCGGATCGGCGAGGCAATCGACGAGACCGTCCTCGATCTCCTGCTCGCTGATCGTCTCACGGGCGAGAATGGCGTCGACCTTGGCATGGGACACGCGGGACAGGCCGTTCGGCGTGAGCGTGCCGAGCGAGGTGCCGGAGGCTTTCACGAGGAAGGTGCCGTCGCCGAGGTCGGCGCTGGTGTTGCCTTCGCCAAGGATGGCGAGCTGGCGCTCCTCGCGGCCGAGGTCGTTCGAGAGGCGGATGAGTTCTTGGATGGTGTCGCTCATGGTTGTTGGTCGGATTGCCACTGGGGGTGCATCGATTGCCGGAAGCGTGACGGCGGCACGCGGTGGATCGATTTGAACACGCGGGAAAAATGGAACGGGTCGGCGTAGCCGAGCGCCGCGGCGGCCTGCTTCACCGAAAGCTCGCCTTCCAGCATCAGCCGGCCGGCGTGCTGCATGCGCAGGCGGGTGAGGAATTGGTAAGGGCTCTCGTCGTGGAAGCGCGCGAACAAACGGCACAGGTACGGCCCGTCGAGCTGGCAACCCTGCGAGACCGCCTCCAGCGAGCTCAGCGCGAGGTAGTTCGCCTCGATGAAGTCCTTCACCCGCATGTAGCTGGCGTAGGCCGCGGTGTCGGTGCCGCTGGACGCCACCGCGTCGTCCGCGCACATCAGCAGGATCTGCCGCGTGATCGTCTCGCAGATCTCCGCCGACAGGCGCGAATTGCGCGCGCCGCGCTCGATGAGCAGTCCGAACGCCCGGCGGATCGGATCGACCTTCAGGCAACGGGCGAACGCCCCGGGGCGCATCTCCAGCCGTTCCAGCAGCGCCACGGCGTCCTTGCCGCGGAAGCCGACGAAACATTTCACCATCGGCTGGTCGCCGCTGGTTTCGATCCGGTGCGGCACGCCGGGCCCGTAGACATAGCAGCAGCCCGGCTTGAGCATTTCCTTCCGTCCGTTGAGCACCAGCTCGCCCGCCCCGCTGACCACGAACTCCAGTGCCAACCAAGCGAAACCGGGCCGGTCGATCAGATAATCCGCCCGGCAGCGCTCCATCCCGCCGCAGACCACCGCGAAACCCGAGCCGGATTCGCCCGGCTCGAGAAAGAACAGCCGAGACGACTCCACCTGCCGCGAAATGAAGTCGGGCGCCACTCGGGCGACGGAATCGAAGGGTGCGGTCATGCCTGGCTGCCCGGCGAGAATTGCCCGGAGTCGGATCGAATCAAGACATAAATATCCATTCCGAAATCCGAATTTCCTCATTCGTCGATCATTCACACAAAACACTAGGCCAATTTTTTTCATGGAAGTGAAAATACAGCCTGACAAGCCGCGTAATCCTCCCTCGAATCGACGCCCGCTACCCTTCCGTGATGAAAAAGCAGCATTACCCGTGCATCGGCATCCGCCCCACCATCGACGGCCGCCTCGGCGGCGTCCGTGAATCGCTTGAAGAACGCACCATGGCCCAGGCCGAGACCGTGGCCGCCCTGCTCACCGCCGAACTCCGTTATCCGGACGGCAGCCCGGTCCGCTGCGTGATCGCCGACACCTGTATCGGCGGCGTCGCCGAAGCGGCCGCCTGTGCCGACAAGTTCAAGCGCGAGAACGTCGGTGTCTCCCTCACCGTCACCCCCTGCTGGTGCTACGGTTCCGAAACGATGGACATGGACCCGCACACGCCGAAGGCCGTGTGGGGCTTCAACGGCACCGAGCGTCCGGGCGCCGTCTACCTCGCTGCCGTGCTCGCCGGCCACACCCAAAAGGGCCTGCCCGCGTTCGGCATCTACGGCAAGGACGTCCAGGCCGCGTCCGACACCGATGTCCCGGCCGACGTGAAGGACAAGCTCCTCACCTTCGCCCGCGCCGGCCTCGCCGTCGCCCTGATGCGCGGCAAATCCTACCTCTCCATGGGCGGCACCTCGATGGGCATCGCCGGTTCGGTGGTCGACCCCGCGCTGTGGGAAAAATGGTTCGGCATGCGCGTCGAGGCGATCGACATGACCGAGTTCGTCGGCCGCATGATGAAGGGCCAGTACGACCATGACGAGTTCCAGCGGGCCCTCGCCTGGGTCAAGGCCAACTGCCCGGAAGGCAAGGACTACAACTCGCCGGAAACCACCCGCACCCGCGAGCAGATCGACAAGGAATGGGAGGACTCCGTCAAAATGGCGCTCATCGCCCGTGACCTCATGGTCGGCAACCCGAAGCTCGCCGAAATGGGCCTCGGCGAACAGGCGCACGGCCACAACGCTATCGCCGCCGGATTCCAGGGCCAGCGCCAGTGGACCGACCACTTTCCGAACGGCGACTTCCTTGAAGCGATCCTCAACTCCTCCTTCGACTGGAACGGCAAGCGCGCGCCCTACATCGTCGCCACCGAGAACGACGCGCTCAACGGCGCGGGCATGCTCTTCGGCCACCTGCTGACCAACACCGCCCAGATCTTCGCCGACCTCCGCACCTACTGGAGCGCCGAGGCGATCGAGCGCGCCAGTGGCAAGTCGTTCTCCCACCCGCTCGTCGGCGACGGCATCCTCCACCTGATCAACTCCGGACCCGCCGCCCTCGACGGCACCGGCGAGCAGGAAATCGACGGCGTGCCGGCGATGAAGCCGTTCTGGGAAATCTCCGACGCGGAAGCCGACAAGTGCCTCAAGGCCACCACCTGGCACCCCTCGATCACCGAATACTTTCCCGGCGGCGGCCTCAGCACCCGCTACCGCACCCGCGGCGGCATGCCGGCCACCATGATCCGCCTCAACCTCGTCGACGGCCTCGGCCCGGCGTTGCAGATCGCCGAAGGCCACACCATCGACCTGCCCGAAGACGTCCACGACGCGCTCGACCAGCGCACCAACCCGACCTGGCCGACCACCTGGTTCGCGCCGATCCTCACCGGCGAAGGTGCCTTCCGCAGCGCCTACGAAGTGATGAACCACTGGGGCGCCAACCACTGCGTGATGACCCACGGTCACGTCGGCCACCTCTACATCACGCTCGCCTCGATGCTGCGCATCCCCGTTTACATGCACAACGTCGGCGAGGACCGCGTCTTCCGCCCCAGCGCCTGGCGCGCCTTCGGCACCGCCGATCTGGAAGGCGCCGACTTCCGCGCGTGCTCCAATTACGGACCGCTTTACGGCAAGGCCTGATCTGCTAGAACCGCCGGAGACCCAACAATCTCCGGCGGTTTTTCCGCATTTACGCAAACCCGACCACACGAACACACCATGAGTAAACCCGGCATTTTCACCTCCGCGGAGGGCAGAAGCCTAGCCGTCCCCTTCATTCTCGTCAGCTCGCTCTTCTTCTTGTGGGGCTTCTGCAACGGGATGATCGACGTGATGGACAAGCACTTCCAGAAAGAGCTTCACCTCACCCTCGCCCAGTCCGCCTGGGTCCAGTTCGCCCACTACCTCGGCTACTTCCTGATGGCCATGCCCGCCGGCTGGCTCGCCAGCAAGCTTGGCTACAAAGGCGGCATCATCGCCGGCCTGCTGATGGTCGCGGTCGGCGGCTTCTGGTTCATCCCCGCCACCAAGATCGCGACCTTCCCGGCCTTCCTGCTCGGCGTCTGCGTCATCGCCTCCGGCCTGACCTTCCTCGAAACCGTCGCCAACCCCTACTCGACGGTGCTCGGCCCGAAGCAATTCGCCGCCACCCGCATCAACCTCGCCCAATCCTGCAACGGCATCGGCTGGATTTTCGGTCCGATCGCAGGCGGCATGTTCTTTTACGGGCAAGACGCGACAGGCAAGAGCACGGGCTCGGCAACTCTCTGGATTCCATACGCCGGCGTTGGCGTGGTCGTCCTGATCCTCTCCGTCGTCTTCTTTTTCTGCAAACTCCCCGATCTGAAATCGGACGATGAATTCCATCTCGACGACGAACCCGATCCGGCCACCCACAGCGGCCAGCACGAGGTGGCGAACGCCGTCGAACCGATGCTGAGCTCCCAAGCTCACGGAACGGTCACCACGCCAAAGGCCGCATTTTCCCTGCTTTGGCTGAACATCGTCGTGCTCTCGGTCGCGGTCGGCATGATCGTTTCCGCCATCGTCGCGATTCCCGCCGTCAGCAAAGCCCTCGGAATCCACGAGAATGAAGCTTTGCTCTACGCCTCCCTCGCTTTGACCGCCATCGGCACCTTGTTCTTCTTCGCGAAGAAATCGAAGGTCACCCGCCACAGCATCTGGAGCCAGCCTCACTTCTCCGGCGCGACACTTACCCAATTCTTCTACGTCGCCGCGCAATGCGGGATCTTCGCCTATTTCATCAACTACATGACCACGCAGGTTCCCGCGATTCCCTCCTCTTGGAAGAGCGGCAAGGCGACCGAGTGGATTGAAATCCAAACCGCTCTTTCCGCGAGCGACCTGAAGCAACTGCCGAACCTGGCGGAGAAGCTGAAGAGCCACCCGGATGCGGTTTCCGCTTACCTTTACGACAAGCTTACCGACGATACCCGGCGAAAACTGGAAAGCTTCGACGGCTCGGAGCGTCTCTCGAAATCTCTGGGCAGCGCACTCGCCCGCGATTTGACCCAAGTCGTCAAGCAAGAGGCCGAAGCGGAAGGCGAGGGCATGCTTTACGACACGCAGCGCTTCGCCGGGGTTTCCCTGGGAGCCGAGGCCCAAAGCATGATCAAGGCGAAGGACGAGCATCAGAAAATCAATCTGCCGCAATTGAACCGCTACCTTCTCAGCGATGCTTACCCGGGCATGATCGCTTTCAATGATACGATTCTCACGTTCAGCGACAAAGGCGCCTCGTTCCTCGCTTCGGTTGGGTTCTTCTGTTTCCTTGCCGGGCGTTTCATCGGTGCCGCCCTGCTGAAAAAGCATCCGGCGCATAAGATCCTGGCCCTCTTCGCCATCGCGGCCGGCGTTTGCAGCCTGTTGGTCTTCGGCAAGCTCGGCTGGATTTCCGCCAGCGCTCTGTTCCTGAGCTACTTCTTCATGTCGATCATGTTCCCGACGATCTTCTCGCTCGGGATCCACGGCCTGGGCGCGCGGGCGAAGAAGGCCTCGTCCTTCATCGTCATGGCCATCATGGGCGGCGCGATCATGCCGAAGCTCATGGGCCACATCGGTGACGAGCGTGGCATGTCGTTCGCCTTCATCGTGCCGATCGCCTGCTTCGTCTGGGTCGCCTGCTACGGCTTGTTCTGGAGCAAGCTCAGCGGTGCCGAAGGCGTGGTCGGCGTCGACGCCACCAAGGGCCACTGAGCCCCCACGATTCTCCGGATTTTCCAAAGCCCTCGGCCGTCCAGGCCGGGGGCTTTTTCGTGTGCGGGACGCCAATCGCCGGCCGGTTGATGCGCAAAAAAGAAGGCAGCGGGCTGACCCGCTGCCTTCTCGTTTGAAGCGTATGCCGGTGAGCGCTTACTTGCGCAGCACCTTCATCTTGCCGACGCCGAAGATGGCGTCGTCGCCGAGCTGCTCCTCGATGCGGAGAAGCTGGTTGTACTTCGCGATCCGGTCCGAGCGGCTCATCGAGCCGGTCTTGATCTGGCCGCAGTTGGTGGCGACGGCGAGGTCGGCGATAGTCGCGTCCTCGGTCTCGCCCGAGCGGTGCGAGAGCACGGCGGTGTAGGCGTTTTCCTTGGCGAGCTCGACGGCGTCGAAGGTCTCGGTAAGCGAGCCGATCTGGTTCACCTTCACGAGGATCGAGTTGGCGACGCCCTGGGCGATGCCCTTGGCAAGGAACGAGGTGTTGGTGACGAAGAGATCGTCGCCGACGAGCTGGGTGGTGGCGCCGAGCTTGTCGGTGAGCACCTTCCAGCCGGCCCAGTCGTTTTCGGCGCAGCCGTCCTCGATCGAGATGATCGGGAACTTCGCCTGCAGGGCGGCATAGTAGGCGACGAGTTCCTCGGCGGACTTCACGGAGCCGTCGGACTTCTTGAAGACGTAGGCGTTCTTCGAGGCGTCGAAAAACTCGGAGGAAGCGACGTCGAGGGCGATCGCGATGTCGTCGCCGAGCTTGTAACCGGCCTTCTCGACGGCGAGGGCGATGACGCCGAGGGCATCATCGGCGCTCTTGAGGTTCGGAGCGAAGCCGCCTTCGTCACCGACGGCGGTGGAAAGACCGCGGTCATGGAGGACCTTCTTGAGGGAGTGGAAGACTTCCGCACCGTAGCGGAGGGCTTCGCGGAAGGTCGGGGCGCCGACCGGCATGATCATGAACTCCTGGAAGTCGATCGGGGCGTCCGAGTGGGCACCGCCGTTGATGATGTTCATCATCGGGACCGGGAGGACCTTGGCGTTCGGGCCGCCGAGGTATTTGTAAAGCGGCAGGCCGAGTTGGGCGGCGGCGGCCTTGGCGGCGGCCATCGAGACGCCGAGGATGGCGTTGGCGCCGATCTCCTTCTTGGTCGAGGTGCCGTCGATGGCGAGCATGGCGGCGTCGATCACCGATTGCTCGGTGGCGTCGAGACCGAGCAGGGCCGGAGCGAGACGGGTGTTGACGTTTTCGACGGCTTGGAGGACGCCCTTGCCGAGGTAGCGGCTCTTGTCGCCGTCGCGGAGTTCGACGGCTTCGTGTTCGCCGGTGGAGGCGCCGCTCGGGACGGCGGCGCGGCCGACGGCGCCGCCTTCGAGCAGGACGTCGACTTCGACGGTGGGATTGCCGCGGGAGTCGATGACTTCGCGACCGCGGATTTCAACGATGGTGGTGTAGTCCATAGAGAGAATGGTTGGGTGGTGGAATTTCAACGGCGGGCGGATCGGGGGTCTCCGCATCGATTGGGATTCGCGTCCCGGATTCAGGGATTGAAGGCCTTGATCGCGCGGAGCGTGAGGGTGAGTTTTCTCTCCGTGGCGGGATCACGGGCGACGGCGGTGTCGCCCGGCTTGAGGCCGAGGAACGAGGCACCGAGCTCGGAGAGATACGAGAGATGGCGTTTTTCCGGATCGGAATCCCAGGCACCGAGGATGGCGTAGACCACTTCCCCGCCCTGCTCGTCGGCGAAGGTGGCGACGGTGCCGATATTGATGGCGGCGGTGTCGACGCCCTTGAAGTCGGTGCCGCGGGCGCGGGAGATCTCCTTCTGAAGCTCGCCCTTGCGGTTGTTGAGGTACTTCTGATGGTCCTTGGCGGACTTGTATTCGAAGTTCTCGCGGAGGTCGCCGTATTCGCGGGCGATGGAAATATCCTTGGTGTTCTGGGGGATGCGGACGCGGATGATGTCGTCGAGTTCCGCCTTCTTGCGTTCGAGACTTTCCCAGGAAACGAGGAGTTCCTCCTCCTTTTTGCCGCGGACGCCGGAGACAAGTTCGGCGGTTTCCGGCTTGGCCTTGATGATGCGGGCCATCAGCGACTTCTTCTCGAGCTCGGCGAAGACCGGGCATTCGAGCAGGCGGCGGGCGAAATTGCGCGCCTCGTTGACGTCCATGATGTCGACCAGGTCGTTGAGGAGCGTCTTGTCCTCGGTGAGCAGGCTCTGCAGACGGGACGTTTTGCGCGGGCCGTCGGCGAGGTGGTCGTTTTCAAGCAGGTTGAGGATCGAGGCTCCGACTTCCGGGCTGAAAACGGTGTCGGCGGAGGCGTGGCGCTCGCGGCAAATCCAGATCAGGGCGTCCGGGCCGAGCGAGCGGCGGGCGATCGCCGAGCGGAGGTGCTTGGCGAGGACCGGGACCTGCTTGCGCTCGACGAGCAGGCGGGCGATCTCGGTCACGCCGCGCGCGCCGACGCGGTCGAACACGTGCGTGAGGCGGACGATCCATTCGTCGCCGAAAGCGGGCTCGAATGCCTCGTAGATCGCGCGCTGGCGGTTGGTCGGCAGCTGGCCGACCTCATCGGCGAGGCGCTGGGCGTCGACGGTCTGGAGCAGGTCGGAAATGCGGACGGCGGTCGGATCGAGTTCGAGCGCCTTGCCGGTGCCGACGACCTCGTCGCGGGCGGCGAGCAGCTGGAGCGATAGGCCGAGCTGGACGCGGGAGGACTTGCGGGCGCTTTCGTCGATGTCGGTGAGGAGGCGCTTGAGCGCTTCGGGGTCCTCGTCGAAGGCGCGGATCTCGGCGGCGATGGCTTCGAGCGCCTTGATCATGCCCTTGAGGTCGCGGGCGGCCTCGAAGTCGCCGACGAGGAGCTGCGCGGGCGTGCGGTCGGTGGCGCGCAGCACGAGCGACTCGGTGCGCTTCTGCGGGACGACCACGCGGCGGCTCTCGCGGAGCGCCTTTTTGGCGTTGTCCCACCATTTTTTGAAATCGGCCGAGGGGATCACGGCGTCGGCGAGTTCCTTCTCGATCGCGTCGCCGGTCATCGTGCCGCCGTGGCTTTCCAACAGGTGGATGATCAGCTCGACCGGATCTTTTTTCGCCAGCGCGCGGAGCTCCTCGATCTGCTCGACCTTCTTCGCGCGGAAGTCATCGGCGGGAATCCACTCGGTCTTCTGGAACGCGAACTGGAGGTCCATCGCCTGGCCCGCGGAGCGTTCGAAATCGATCGTCACCTTCTTCCCCGGGAGATCCCAATCCACCACCTTGCCGGCGCCCCACGATTTGTGCAGGCAGAAATTGCCGGGTGCGAGTTGGGACAGGCGTTCGCCCACAGGTTTGGGAATTCGGCCGGCCTCCACCAACTTTGCCACGTCGGAATGCATGGCGCGGAAGATGCGAACCGCCGCCGGAAAACGCAAGGCATTCCCCCGCCGAATTCCCGCCCGGCAAGTCCGGACCGGGCGCGGGCGCGGCGCGTGGTCTTTTTTTCTAGCACCTGTTCGGGAGCATTCCTTACAACCGTGGATTGTGGAAAAATTCGTCGAAAACCCGGTGGTCGTGGACGCGTTCGACGCGCCCGAATCGTGGCAAGCGATCAGCTCCGGCCTGGCGGAATTGCAGATCGGCTCGCGCCCCGGCTCACGTGGCAGCGCGCTCCGGCTGCGCTTCGATTTTCATGGCGGCGGAGGCTTCGTTGTCGCGCGCAAACCGCTGACCTTCCCGCTGACGCGCGACTGGGAGTTCCGCTTCCGCCTGCGCGGCACGATGCCGCCGAACCACTTCGAGTTCAAAATCATCTCGCCCGACGGTGCCAGCGTCTGGCGCTGGAAGGAAGACTTCCTGAAAATCAACGGACGGTGGAAAAAATTCTCGATTCCCTGTAGCCGCATGCCGTTCGCCTGGGGCCCCGCCGGCGGCGGCGTGCCCGCCGAGTTCGGCGCGATCGAGTTCGTCATCGCCGTCGGCGAGGGCGGGGCCGGCACGGTGTGGATAGACCGTTTTGAATGGGTGGATCTCGGCCCGCTGGTCCCCTGTATGGTCAAAGCATCGACGGGGACGGCGGACGGGCTGCTATCCGGCGGCACGACGCCTTGGACCCCCTCCCCGCGGGCCAAACAACCGAGCTTGTTGTTCGATTTCGGCAGAAGGCGCGAGCTGGGCGGCATGATCCTGCAGTGGACGCCGGGCGGCGCGCGCGACGTGAAGGTTGAGGTGATGCATGGGCGCGAATGGATTCCCGCGCTCGATCTGAAGCATGTCGGCGGCCGCTCCACGCCGATCCCCCTGCCCTACCCGCCGCTGCGCCGGCTCCGGCTGAGTTTCGCCCCCGGCGCGGCCGTGGCGGCCGTCGATTGGAAAGGGCCCGAATTCGCCCGCTCCGACGACGAGTTCCTCCACGCGAAGGCGGCGGACGCCCCGCTCGGCGCGTTTCCGAAATACTGGCTGCGGCAACAGACCCTGCTGACTCCGGCGGGGGATCCGTCCGGCGGTCCCCGGGCGATGATCAATGAAGAAGGGCTGATCGAGACCGACGAGGGGGCGTTTTCACTGGAACCATTTCTCTTCCACCGCGGCGAGCTGAAGTGCTGGGCGAACGTGATCACCCGTTGTTCGTTGGCGGACGGCTGGATGCCGCTGCCGGAAACACGCTGGGATGCCGGCGAACTCGCGCTGACCGTGACCGCCCGCCGCGGCACGGCGACCACCGGCCACGCGTTGGTCGCGTGCTACACGGTGGAAAACCGGTCCGACACGCCGCAAACGCTGCGGCTGCATGTGGCGGTGCGCCCGTTCCAGGCGGAGCCGCCGTGGCAGCGCTACGGCAAACTCGGTGGCAAAAGCCCGATTTCCGCCCTTGAGATCGACGGTTCCGGCTGCCGGATCAACGGCACTCATGTCGTCGCACCGCTCGACCCGGTGTCGCACGTCGGCGGGCAGCCATTTGTCGCGGGCCGCTTGTTCGATCGGTTGGCGGCCGACGATCTGCCCGCCCTGACGGAGGTGGCCGACCCGCTCGGACTGGCCGAGGCGGTTTTCACTTACGATCTGGAACTCGCCCCGGGCGAACGGACCACGCGCACACTGCTGGTGCCCTACGGCGCGGTCGAGCGCGGGCGAATGATCGAGGCGGTCGACTGCTCGGCGAAAACCGCCCGCGACGCCTGGAAAGCCTCGCTCGCCAGCGTGGTCTTCGACGTGCCGCCGGAATGGAAAGATGCGGTCGAGGGCTGGCGCGCGGCGGCGGCGCACATTCTGGTCAACCGCGAGGGGTTCGCCCTGCACCCGGGACCGCGCCGCTACAACCGCGCGTGGATCCGCGACGGCGTGGTGATGGGGGCGGCGCTCGCCCGCGCCGGCGAGCTGAAGGCGTTCACCGATTTCATCGACTGGTACGGCCCGTGGATCCGCGAGGACGGGCTGGTGCCGTGCTGCGTCGATCACAACGGGGCCGACTGGCTGATCGAATACGACAGCCTCGGCCAATGGCTGTATGGCATCGTGGAGTGCCACCGCTTCGGCGCGGGCGACGCCTTCGCGCTCGCCCACTGGCCGTCGGTGCTCCGCTGCATCGGCCAGATCCGGAGCCTGCGGGACCGGCGGCCGGCCGAAGGCTACGAGCTGCCGGAGCAGCGGCCGTTCCAAGGGTTGCTGCCGGAATCGGCAAGCCACGAGGGCTACCTCGCCCACCCGGTGCACGCATACTGGGACGATTTCTGGGCGATCCGCGGGCTACGCGACATCCACGCGCTGGCCTTGCACCTCGGCCGCCCGGCGGCGGAATGCGACGCCATCGCCGCGCTGCGCGACGCGCTCATCCGCTCGGTGGAGGCCTCGCTGCGGGCGACCATGGCGCTGCGGGACATCGCATTCGTGCCGGGCTCGGTCGAATGGGCGGACTTCGACCCCTCCGCCACCGCGGTCGCCCTGATGCTGCTCGACGGCCTCGGCGTGCTGCCACCGGACGGGCTCGAATTCACCTTCGACCGCTACATGCAGGGCTTCCGCGATCGGTTTTTCGGTGGCCAGCCGTGGACGAACTATTCCGCCTACGAAATGCGCGTCGTCACCGCGCTGACCCGCCTCGGCCGGCGCGACCAGGCGCACGAGGTGCTGCGGTTCCTGCTCGACGACCGCCGGCCGATCGAATGGCGGCAGTGGCCGGAAATCACGTGGAAGGACCCGCTGAGCCCGGGGCATTTCGGCGACCTGCCGCACTCGTGGATCGGAGCCGAATACGTGCTCGGATTCGCCGGTTTGTTCGCCTACGAGCGGGAAGCCGACGACTCGTTGGTGCTGGCCGCCGGCCTGCCCGATTCGTGGTTCGATCACGGCCGCACCAACGGCGTGAGCGGCCTGCCGACTTACTACGGGCGCCTGAGCTATTCGTTGAAAAGGACGCTGCACGGCTGGGAGCTCGACCTCGCCGCGCTCGACCGCTCACCCCGCGGCGGCATCGACGTCCGGCTGCCCGCCACGGCCGCCGGCGCGACGCTTCATTTCCGGAGCGCCGGTCATCTGGTCGGTCCCGACGGTTCCGTGCGGCTCGTCGATGTCTGATTCCTCCGCCTCAAGCTCCGGCAGCGCGCGGATCTTCGGCGTGTAGCTCCAGCTACCGTCGGCATCGATTTTCAGCACGGCGTCGAACGGGTCGAGGGATTCGCCCGTACCGCCGAACATCAGGCTGCTCTGCCCCATCTGCCGGAAGGTCGCGATCACGCGCGCCAGCTCGGCTTCGCGCAAGGTCGTGCCCGGGCGGTCGATCAGGATGAAATCGGGATTCGCGGCGATCGCACGCACGCACGAGAACTGCTGTTGTTCGCCGAGCGAAAACACCTCGCTCCACTCGCGGACGACGTCCAATCCGCCGACCCGGTCGACCAGTTCGCCCAGCTTCAGCAGGCGCAGCGCTTGGCTGGTGCGCAGGTCGTTCAGACGCACGTCCCCGGTTTCGATCCGCAGCAGCTGCCGCAGGGTACCGGGCGGGAGATACGGGCGCTCCGGCAGCAGCATCATCCGGCCGGCCTCCGGCATCACCACCGAACCGGAGCCGCGTTCCCAGCGCCCGGACAGGAGGTGGAAAAGCGCGTGCCGCGCCGCGTCGTTCGGGCCGTTCACCAGCACGCATGAGCGTTCCGGCATCACGAAGTCCAGGTCTTGGATCAGGGGTGTGGCGGAGTCCGGCGTCAGCAGATGGAGCGACTCGAACGCCAGGCGGCGGGGTTCGTGGCGGATCGTCACCGGTGTGACCACCGGTTCCCTCGCCCGTTCGATCGAGAACGCCAACTCACTGAGGCGCACGATCACTGCAGCGAAGGAAGAGATCGATTGGAACTGAGTGACAATCAACGAGAAAGCGCCGAGGAGCGTGGCGAACACCATCGCCGACTGGGTGACCACGCCGAACTCGATTTCCCCGCGGAAGAACATCGGTGCCACGATCAGCACCGGAATAATCTGGATGAGGTAGTTGTAGATCGTGGTGAAAAACGACAGGTTGCGGTTCACCCCGATGATCCGGCGCATGTTCGACGCCCAGTCGCCGATCCGCTGGGACAGCCGCCGGCGGAACAAGGGCTCGTTGTGGGTCAGTGCCACCTCCTCGGAATGCTCAAGGACGTGGATGAGCTCGGAGCGGAAGTTCGCTTCCTTGTCCGATTGGCGGAAGTTCAGGCCGATCAACGGCCGGCCGAGCCGGATCGCAATCACCGAGCCCAGAATGGCATACAGCACCGCCACGCAAAACAGCAGCGGGCTGATCGTCCACAGCACACTGGAGAACGCCAGCACCGTGAAGGAACCGTTCAAAATCAGCAGCACGAACGACAGCGACGTTGACGTAAACGCCCGCACGTCCTCGGCGATCCGCTGATCCGGATTCGCCACCCGCTCCGGGGCGCTGCCGTGCGGTTGCAGGCAGTGGTTGAGATAGGCGTCGGAAAGCTGGCGTGTCAGGGATTCCCGCCACAACAGACCCAGCCGTTCCTCGCTGAAGCGGAAATACACCGCCACCGCCGTCGAAACCGCGAACACCAGCAGGTAGAGCACGGCGTAGCGGGCGAACGCGGCGGAATCGCGGTGCTCGATCGACGACATGAAGTCGCGGCCGACGTAGCTGTTGACCACGTTCAAGGCGATGACCGCCAGCATCAGCACCATCAGCAGGATGAACAGGCGCGTCCCTTTCCCACCGACGTCGGATCTCCGGAAACTCCGGACCACTTGGGCCGCTCGCTTCCGGGTCACGCGGTCAAAAGCGATGAACCCGGCCTTCATGCCTGGAATCGTGGAAAATAGGAAATTCTTTGCCAAGCTTAATCAAATCCCGTCGCCCATTTCGCCTCAGGGATTTACGAAGAAATTGCATTCGCCAAAGGGAACCGCGCCGGATCGGATTTGCCCCCGGCTCATACCGAACGCGGGCGGGTCATTTTTTCGGGCGAAAGCAGTTCGTCGAGCTGCTCCTTGGCCAGCCAGCCCTTCGCCAGCACCAGATCGTAGACGCTGCCGCCGGTGGTGAGCGCCTCCTTGGCGATCGCCGCGCTGCGCTCGTAGCCGAGCACCGGATTGAGCGCGGTGACCAAGCCGATCGAGTGGCGGACGTAGTCCATGCAGCGCTCTTTGTTCGCCTGGATGCCGGCGATGCAGCGGGCGTTGAGAATGACGGCGGCGTTGCGCAGCAGCGTGAGACCGAACAGCAGGTTGAAGGCGATGATCGGTTCCGCCATGTTCAACTCCAGCTCGCTCGCCTCGGATGCCATCGACACGGTCACGTCGGCCCCGATGATCTGATAGCACACCTGGCTGACCACCTCCGGGATCACCGGGTTGACCTTGCCGGGCATGATCGACGAGCCAGGCTGCATCGAAGGCAGGCGGATTTCGTAAAGCCCGCAGCGCGGACCGGACGACAGCCAGCGCAGATCGTTGCAGATCTTCGAAAGCTGCACCGCGGCGGTCTTCATCGCACTGCTCATCAAGGCGAAGCCGCCGCTGTCCTGGGTGGCTTCCACCAGGTTGGCGGCCAGCGTGAGGGGCAGTCCGCTGATTTCCGCGAGGTGGCGGGTACAGAGCTCGGCGTAGCCGGGCGGACTGTTGATGCCGGTGCCGATGGCGGTGGCGCCCATGTTGATCTCGTGGAACTCCTCGCCGGCGCGCTCGATGTAGCGGATGCCGTCGCCGATCATCACGGCGTAGGCGCTGAACTCCTGGCCGAGCGTCATCGGCACCGCGTCCTGGTTCTCGGTGCGGCCCATTTTCAGCACGTCGGCGAATTCGGCCGCCTTGGCGTCGAGCGCCGCGCGCAGCTCGCGCAGGGCCGAGACGGCGTCGCGCAAGGTGAGGATCACGCCAAGCTTGATCGCCGTCGGATAGGCGTCGTTGGTCGATTGCGAGCAGTTGACGTCGTCGTTCGGATGCAGGTGCTCGTACTGGCCCTTGCGGTGGCCCATGAGTTCGAGGGCGCGGTTGGCGATCACCTCGTTGGCGTTCATGTTGGTCGAGGTCCCCGCCCCGCCTTGGATCATGTCGATGGTGAAATGGTCGTGCCACCGGCCTGCGATGATCTCGTCGCTGGCGGCGATGATCGCGGCCGCGCGATCGGGCTTGAGCACGCCGAGCTCCTGGTTCGCCCGCGCGGCGGCCTTTTTCACGTAGGCCAGGCCGCGCACGAAATGGCTGAAGTGGCTGAGCGGGATGCCGGAGAGCGGAAAGTTCTCCATGCCGCGCAGCGTCTGCACGCCGTAGTACGCGCTGTCGGAAATCTCGCGTTCGCCGAGCGAGTCGTGCTCGCGCCGCCAGGTCGCGGCAACCGCCGGCCCCGCGCCGGCGAGCTGGCGGTTGGCGTCCCGCAGGCGGGTGCTGAGGCGGCGGGCGACATGTCCGACCATGCGGTAGAAAACCTCCGGCTTGGCGGCGCGGAGTTCGTCGAAGGCCTCGCGCGGGATCTGGAGCACCTGGACGTTCGTCAGCGCGACGGCCGAGGCCGAGTGCGGCAGGTCGTCGAGCATCACGCCTTCGCCGAAGGCGGTACCGCGGGTCAGGGTGGCGAGCCGCGTGGTGCTGCCGTGCACGCCGGCGACCACTTCGATCTCCCCTTCCTCGACGATGCCCATCCACTGCCGCGGCGTGGCCTCGTGGAACAGGTAGTCCCCGGCCTGATAGGCGCGCGACTCGCCGCGGGAAAGCAGGGCGGCGAGCTGGTCGGGATCCATGCCGATCATGCCGGAAATGTCGCGGATGCGGGTTTCGGAGAAGCTCATGGGACGGTGGGTGTTGGGATGGGATGAAGTGGAGAAGACGGTCGCCCGCTAGGCCATGAATTTGCCGATCAGCAGGCCGAAACCGACCGCACCGACGGTGCAGATGAGTCCCGGCAGCATGAACGAATGGTTCAGCAGATACCTGCCGATGCGCGTGGTGCCCGAGCGGTCGAACTGCATCGCGGCGATCAGCGTGCCGTAATTGGGAATGAAGAAGTAGCCATTCACCGCCGGGAACATGCCGATGAGGAACGGCGCCGGGATGCCCAGCGACAGCCCGAGCGGCATGAGCGCCTTGGCGGTCGCGGCCTGACTATAGAGCAGCATCGACGCGACGAAGAGCCCGATCGAGAAGGTCCACGGCGCGGCCTTCGCCATGCTGCTCAGCCCCCCGATGATGACCTCGCGATTCGCATTGATGAACGAGTCTCCGAGCCAGGCGAGGCCCAGGATGCCGACGATCGCGGTGATGCCCGACTGGCACGTCTTGCACTTCGGCACATCGCCGACCGGAGCCTTGGTGACCACGAGGATGACCGCCGCCACCGTGAGCATGACGACCGCGATGGCGATCGGCATCTTGAGCTCGGTGGGCTCCTCCCCCGAGCCGATCACGGTGCGGACCTCGGGAAAAATGCCCGCAACCACCACCATCACGACCCCGATGAGAAAGATAATCGCGCTGGCTTTCGCCCCCTTCTTGAGCGGCGGCGGCTCCACGCCGGAAGCCTTGCCAGGTGGTTGCAGTTCGCCGGAGGCGATCAGGCGCTGATACTCGGGGTCGTCTTTCAATTCCTTGCCGACGCGAAGTTGCGCGAACGCCGCGAGCAGCACCGCGAGCAGCGTGGACGGCACGCAGATGGACAGGATTTGCACGAGTCCGTAGCCATGTGACGCGAGGATCGTGATCATCGCGGCCGTGGCCGCCGACACCGGGCTCGCCGTGATCGCCTGCTGCGAGGCGATCGTCGCCACCGCCATCGGTCGCTCGGGGCGGATGCCGTTCTCATGCGCCACTTCGTAAATCACCGGCAGCAGCGGGTATACGATGTGCCCCGTGCCGGCGGCAAAGGTGAACCCATACGTCACCAGCGGCGCGACGATCGTCACCTGCTTCGGGTTTTTGCGAATGATCTTTTCCGCCACGCGCACGAGGAAGTCGATGCCGCCCGCCACCTCCATCGCCGAGGCGGCCATGATGACGGTGAGCACGATCAACAGGACGTCGCCGGGCAGGCTCGCCGGCACGATGCCGAAACCGACGACGAGCACCAGCAAACCGACGGCACCCCACAGGCCGAGCCCGACGCCGCCCGCCCGCGCCCCCATCGCCAGCGCGCCGAGGATCACCAGGAATTCGAGGATGAGTTTGTAGTCCATGGCGGTCGGTTATTTCACGAGATCGTAGCGGAGGACGAAGTTCAGGCGGTGGGCGTCGCCGTCGGTACCGTCGTAGGTTTCCTTGGTGCCGTAGAGATACTCGAGGCCCATGCGGAACGCCTTCGTCGGCTGCCAGATCAGGTTCGCGCCGAAGCTGGCGGTGGTTTCCGGCGTCAGCGGCGAAACCGACGGGGGCAGGTCGGCCATCACCCAGCTGGCGGTGAGCGTCGAGCGGAAGTGATCGCTCCAGCGGTGCGTGTAACCAATCATCGGCGCGAAGATCGGAATCGCCTCCAGATCGTGACCGATCCACGCCGCGTCGAGGCTGGTGCCGCTGAAATCGTTCACGTAGCGGGCGATGCCCTCGCCGTAGGCGAGTTGTGCGGACAAGTCGTCGCTTTCGGTAAGGTGCCATTGCCCGGACAGGCTCGCACCCCAGCCGACGGTATAGCCTTCCGGACCGGTGTCGCTTTCGAAGCCGAGGCTGCGGCCGATGCCGGCGAGCTGGAGGTGCCCCGGTTCCCCTTCCCAGCGGCCGCCGAGCACCAGGTCGGGCGTGGTGCTACGGACCTCGGAATTGGCCGGCAGCGTCGATTCCAGGATGTCGCTCTCGGGATATTCCAGGCTGACGTAGACGTGACCTTCGCCGTGGCGTTCGTTCTCCCACAACGGCTGGGTGTAGCGGATCTGCGTCTGGCGGCGGTTGAGGATGCCGGCTGGCCCCTGGTATTCCAGCACGTCCGGCCAAGCGTCCGGGTTCATGAAGCCGGAGAACGTCTGGCCGATCAGCAAATTCCACGCCTGCCCGTAGAAATGGCGGACGCGGAAACTCATCGTGTTGGAGGACGAGTCGCCGAAAAAATCGTTCTCGTTGTAGATGCGGAGGTTGCCAAGCGACTCGGCCGGCCGGCGGATTTCCAGGCTGATGCGGGTGCCCTTCGCGTAAAGGGTCGAGCGCTCGTCGCCACCGTAACCGGCCTGATTGCCGACGGGAATGGTGGACGGAATGAACAGGTTCGGATTGCCGTTGTTGGCGGCGTCCACGATCGCATCGACTCGCGCCGAACCGCCGAGCTTGAACATGGTGTCGGTGCCCGGGATCTGCACGAAACCTTTGAGTTTCGGATCGAGCGGGCGGTTATCCGGACGCGGCGCGGCTTGTTGCAAATCCTGGAAACCGTTGTCATCGCGGACTGCGGCGGGCGATCCGGCGGCACCGGCGGGCGGCGCACTCGCCACCTCCACGCTCGCCGGGGTCGGTTGGGGTGCCGGCGCGGCCGGAGGAGTCTGGCGCGCGGTTTTGCGCGGCGGAGGCGTGGTGGCGCGCGGTTCCGGGACCGCGGTGTCGGCGTCGGTCTTCTTTTCCGCCTCCAGGGCCGCGATGCGGGCTTTCAGATCGGCGATGGTTTGCTCCATCTGCCCGAGCGTCTGCTTCATCTCCTCCACGTCGTCGCCCTTGGCGGCGGGCACGGCTCCCAGCAGCAAGGCCAATCCGAGCGCACTTACGAAATGACGTTCCGGTGCCCGGCAAGGTCCGTCGGGCAGGCCACTTCGTCCGATCGCCATTCGTGCCATTTTTAACTGATAAGATAGTTTCTTTTTAGAAAGCAACCGCCCCCCTGTACAACTTAGGTAGCATATCCGGCGGCCTGCGCGCGCTGGACTTGCCCGCCCCGGTGGGTGCCATCATGGGAGGGTTCCGGCCCCTTCCGTCCATGAAAGCCTTCACCTTGCTGCTAGCGCTGGTGCTTCCTCTTCTCAGCGGATGCGCGAACTTCCGTCGCCTTGCCTCCGACCTGAAGGTGTTGGACGAGGAATACCGTGTCCTCGGCGTGATCGAGAACGCCGACCAACAGCACGCGCCGGTGCGCGCGGCGGTCGTGGAGTGGGACCGTGCGGCGAACCGCGTTTACTCCGGCGACCGGATCGACATCTCGCCCGGCGGGGCCTTCGCCTTCTCGGTGAAAAGCCCGCTGCACCAACATCTTCTCGCCTACGCCGATTCCAACCGCAACGGCCGCTGCGATGTCGGCGAACCGCTGTGGATCTACGCCGGCACCGATGGAAAACCCGCGGCGCTCGCCTTCGATCCCGCCACGCGCAACACCCGAGTCCGTGGCCGGCTCGGGCCCGCCGCGCTGCCGAATGGGCTGCGGGAAGCGGTGGGCACATTCCTAGCGGGACGCACGGTCGAGCAAGCCGTCACGAACCACGGCATCCGCCTGAGCCTCGGGGAAATCGCCCGCCTCGACGACCCGCGCTTCGCCGCCACCCGCGGCGAGGACGGCCTATGGACGCCGGCAACGGTGGCGATCACGTCCGGCTTCGGCATCTATTTCCTGGAGCCCTACGACCCGGCGCGCACGCCCGTGCTTTTCGTCCATGGTGCGGCCGGTTCGCCGCAGGACTGGCGCTACGCCATGGAACGGCTCGACCGCCGCCGCTACCAGCCGTGGTTCGTCTTCTACCCGTCCGGCGGCCGGCTGGAAACCTGCGCGCGCCTGCTCGACCAAGGCGTGACGCTCCTGCACTCCCGCTACGGCTTCCGCCGTCTCCACGTCGTGGCCCACAGCATGGGCGGGCTGGTGGCGCGGCGCTTCATCGAACTGAACGTCATCGACGGTGGCAACCGCTACATCCATACCTTTATCACCTTCTCGACCCCATGGGCGGGCCACGAAGCCGCCACCAGCGGGGTGAAATGGGCGCCCTCCGTGGTCCCCTCATGGCGCGATGTCGCCCCCGGCTCCGCGTTCCTCGAGCATCTGTTCGACCACCGGTTGAAGGGCCTCGTGGCACACCATTTGTTTTACGGCCACCGCGGCGAGCGGTCGCTCCTGCTGCCGGTGGAAAACGACGGCACCGTCAGCGTGGCCAGCCAGCTCCGAGCGGAGGCGCGGGCGGACGCCGCGAGCGTGCAGGGCTATGACGAGGACCACGTTTCCATCCTCTCGGCGCGCGCGCCGCTGCTGCGCGGCCAACAGATCCTCGACGCCGCCCCGCCCTGAGCGGATTCCCCTGGCCACGCCGCAACCGCGGTGAACCAAAGGCCAATAGACCTGCTCCCCCCCGGACACGATCCTCGACGCCATGGAAACGCCCCTTCTCGGCGAAGCGCGCATCCCGTCCGGACTGCGGCATACGGTGGACGACACATTCATCCCCGAACGAATCGAAGGCGATCCCGGCCTGCGCTTCGAAGCCGCCGGACCGCGCAGCAGGCTGTTTTTCGATCCGAAAGCAACCGCCGCCGGCATCGTCACCTGCGGCGGACTCTGCCCCGGCCTCAACAACGTCATCCGCTCGCTGTTTTTCGAGCTCCACTACGGCTACGGCGTCACCGATGTCTTCGGCTTCCGAAGCGGCTACGGGGGACTCGATCCGGCCTGCGGCACGCCGCCGGTAAAAATCACGCCCGGCTACGTGGATGGCATCCACCGCCAGGGCGGCACCATCCTTGGCACCTCGCGCGGCCCGGTCGACGTCAGCCGCGCCGTCGACCACCTGATCGAGCGGGGCATCAACATCCTGTTCACCGTCGGCGGCGACGGCACCCAGCGCGGCGCGAACGATCTTTATCAGGAAGCCAGTCGCCGCGGCCACGCGCTCTCGGTCATCGGCGTCCCGAAGACCATCGACAACGACGTCGCCTACGTCTCGCGCACCTTCGGCTTCGTCACCGCGGTGGAGGAGGCCGTGCGGGTGCTCGACTGCGCGCACACCGAGGCGCGCAGCACGCCCGGCGGCATCGGGTTGGTGAAACTGATGGGCCGCCACGCCGGCTTCATCACCGCCGGTGCCACGGTGGCCAGCCAGGACGTGAACTTCGCGTTGGTGCCCGAGGTTCCGTTCAAACTCGACGCTTTCCTCGCAGCGCTGGAAAAGCGCATGCGCTACAAGTCCCATGCCGTGATCGCAGTGGCGGAGGGTGCCGGCCAGAACCTGCTGGGGGCGGATGCCGCCGAACGCGACGCCTCCGGCAACGTGAAGCTCCAGGACATCGGCGTTTTCCTCCGCGGCCACATCGAACGCCACCTCAAGGCCGCCGGCATCCCGATCGCGATCCGCTATTTCGACCCGAGCTACCAAGTGCGCAGCCGGCCGGCGAACTGCGAGGATTCGCTGCTCTGCGACCTGTTCGCCCGCAACGCGGTGCACGCCGCCATGTCCGGCCGGACCGGCGTGGTCATCGGTTTCCTCCACGAACGCTTCATCCACGTCCCGATCGAACTGCTGGCCGGTCGCGAAAAGCGGCTCGATCCCGACAGCGGCTGGTGGCGTTCGGTGCTAGCCTCGACCGGCCAGCCATGCTTCGACTGAGCGGACCCGCGGCTGGCTCGAATTTGGCAAATTCTGGATAATTCTTTTTTGCGTGGACCGTAACCCGATCCCGGCAAGAATCCGCCCATCCGGCACCCGCCAAACCACCGACTTTCATGAAGCATTCCACCCACGTCGAAAATCCCGACGTCGTCCTGATCGGCAGCGGTATCATGTCCGCCAATCTCGGCGCCATGCTCAAGTGCCTCGACCCGGGCCTTTCGATTCAGGTTTACGAGGTGACGGAGGAACTGGCGCAGGAAAGCTCGCACGGCTGGAACAACGCCGGTACCGGCCACGCCGGCATCTGCGAACTGAGCTACACGCCCAAGGCGAATCCGGACGGCACGGTCGACCCGTCGAATCCGATCAAGATTTTCGAGCAATTCGAGCACACCAAGCAGTTCTGGAGCTACGCGGTGGCGGAAGGGATGATGGACAACCCGCAGGAGTTCATCAACCCGATCCAGCACGTCAGCTTCGTTCACGGCCAGGCCCAGGTCGATTTCCTCAAGGCGCGCCACGCCGCCATGTCCGCCCACCACTTTTTCCAGGACATGGAATATTCCACCGACCGGAAAACCATCGCCGGCTGGGCGCCGCTGCTACTCGAAGGCCGTAGCGACGAGCCGATCGCCGCGACCAAGATGGACGGTGGCACCGACGTGAATTTCGGCGAAGCCGCCCGCAAGCTGCTCGGCTGGCTCGGGAAGCAGCCCGATTGCGGCATTCTGACGAACCACCGGGTGGTCGATCTCATCAAAACCGGCCAGGTCTGGACGATCCGGGCGAAAAACCAGACGACCGGCGAGATCGTGTGCAACCGGGCGAAGTTCGTCTTTGTCGGTGCCGGGGGCGGCAGCCTGCCCTTGCTCCAGAAGTCGGGCATCCCCGAAGCCAAAGGCCTCGGAGGCTTCCCGATCGGCGGCCAGTGGCTCGTCTGCGACAACCCGGAGGTCGTCGCCAAGCACCAGGCCAAGGTTTACGGCCAGGCGCTCGACGCCGCCCCGACCATGGCGGTGCCGCACCTCGACACCCGCATCCTCGACGGCAAGCAAACGCTGCTGTTCGGTCCCTTCGCCGCCTGGACCACCAAGTTCCTCCACAAGAAAGGCAGCTTCGGCGACCTTCCCCGCTCGGTGAAACCGGACAACCTCGCCACCCTGATCAACATCGGCATCCACAACCTCGATCTGGTCAAATACCTCGTTCAGCAAGGAACGCAGAGCATGGCCGACCGCTTGGAGGTGCTGCACGTGTTCTACCCCGCGGCGCGCGAGGAGGATTGGCGGCTCATCGACGCGGGCATCCGCGTGCAGGCGATCAAGAAGACGGACGGCGAAGCCGGCATCGTCCACTACGGCACCGAGGTCATCAGCAGCGCCGACCGCTCGATTTCCGCCCTGCTCGGCGCATCGCCCGGCGCATCGGTCTGCGTCAACATCGTCAGCGAGGTGATCAAAACCTGCTTCCCCGACCTGCTCGCCAGCCCCGAGGGCAAGGCGCGCATGAAGGCGATGCTGCCGACCTTCGGCGAGGACATCAAACTTCCGGAAAACGCCGGGCGCTTCCGCGAGGTCAGCCGCAAGGCCGAGGAGCTGCTCCAGCTCCGCTGAGCAAGCGAGGAGCTTGGAGCAAAGAGCGGAGAGTCGGAAACTTGCTCTCCGATCCTGACTCAGAAGGCGTTCTCCACCCGGTGCACCCGCGGCGGTTTGCCCGCTTCGACGTAGACCTCGATCACGTCGAAGCGCCACGGAATCTCCCGCGTTCCAAGCAGCCTCAGCCATTCGTTCGCCCCACGCTCGATCAGCGCCCGCTTGCCCGCGTCCACCGCGTCGAGCCCGCGGATTTTCGCGCCTTCGCGGCGGGTTTTCACCTCGACGAACAACAGCAGCGAGCCCCGGCGGGCGACGATGTCGACCTCGCCGCCGTGGGGCGCGCGGAAGTTGCGGTAGAGGATCTTGCAGCCGTTCGCCCGCAGCCAGTCGGCGGCGACCCGTTCGCCGAAATCACCGAGCTCCTTGCGGTCCCAAGGCGAACCGTCACGCCGGACCAAACGGCAGCGTGAGTTGAGCGACCGGCTGAAACGAGCGGCGATGAATGCGGCAAGGCCCATGGGTTTTCAAAGCATGGAGATGATCTTTCGTGCCATATCCCTGATGCCGTTCAAAGCCGTATTCGGGAAACTCCTCCGCCGCCGTCCGCATCCAGCGGTCGCGCGTGACCTTGGCGATCACGCTGGCGGCGGCGATCGAGAGCGAAATGCCGTCGCCCTTCACCACGCCGTCGTGCGGCCACGGAAAATCGCGAACCGGCAGACCGTCGACCAGACAATGACCAATTCCGACCCCGAGCCCTTCCACCGCACGACGCATCGCCAGATGGGTCGCCCGCAGGATATTGAGCGAATCGATTTCCCCGACGTCGGCCAAAGCCACCGCCCAGCGCACGGCCGGATCGCCGGTGAGCGCGGCATAGACTTTCTCGCGCTTCGCTGCGCTCAGCTTCTTCGAATCGTCGAGCCCTGGGCAGGCGTAACCGTCCGGCAGGATCACCGCCGCGGCGGCCACCGGACCGGCCAACGGCCCGCGGCCTGCCTCGTCCACGCCCGCCACCGGCGCGACTCCCCGCGCCCATAACACTGATTCCAATCCGAGATCCGGCATGCCGCCGCCATCCTGAGGCCGAACTCCGCCGAAAAGCCATCCGCGAACCTTGAAATGTTCTCCACCTCCTCCGGAGCAACAAAACGCCCGAGGGAGCGAACTCCCTCGGGCGATGTGAGAAAATCCCCCCGGATTTTTCTCAGAAGCTGCGGGTAAAGCTTTGGGCGAAAGCCATTTGCGAGTTACCGCCGGCACCGAACAGCTGGGTGGCGAATACCATCCCATCCTCATCGACCACAACGCCGATGCCGGTTTCCTGCCAGTTGCCACGCATCGCGAAACGATGACTCGGCGAGGCGTCCCACATGTGGACCAGCTTGCTCGGGGCTCCGTTGCCACCACCGCCGGGCGCGGCCGCAACGTTTTCGCCGACCTGGGAGAAATTGTAAAATTTCTGGGCGATCAGCGTGCGATTTTCGAAGCCCTCATGGCTGACGTTCGAGCCCTCGAGCTTGAACGTGCCGCGATGGCGGCGGAGGAATTCGCAATGCTCCTGGGCCAGACGGTCGAGACCGGTATTACGGACCAGCGGCTGCGCTCCAATGGAAGCGCGGTAAGTATTGACCTCCTGGTAGATGCGATTGCTCAGCGAACCGCCCGTCCGCGTCGCGGAGGAGGACATCTGAACTTTCTGGGTGGTGGGTTGCGGGGCACAGGAGGCGAGGATGCCGAGGCCCAGGGTGGCGACGGCCGCAAGGAATCGGGTGCTTTTCATCGGGATAGCGTGATAAATAACGTAAGGGGGATGTCGGTTATTTTTTAGATTTGTCCGAGGTTTATGTTTAAACTTTTTAAATCAAACTGAACACGGTTCGGCAAGGTGAATTCGCAGCGAACCGCCGGAGTGTAGGGATGCAGGCGCGGTGAGCCCGAGCAGAGCGCAGAGCAGGTGTGGGTTTCCGCCGGATCAGGGTTGGCGGGGTCGCAGTGACGAACAAACAGGGATTTCAGCAAACAGAGAATTTCGCTGCGACGGGCACACCAATAGAGAAATACGCCCGGTTCACAATTCTAATTTTTTAAAAATCCATATCCGTAAGAGGCGGTTTCCTCCCTGCGAGATGCGGCGAAAATCGTGCAGATCGCCCGGATCCAAGGCGGCACCTTGCGATTTTCCGGCTTGCTAACAGGATCGCTAACCGGTTTCGGCGGCCACCGGCCGGTCCGGTTTGCGTATAAACACGGAACGTTTCCCCGCCGGGAACGGTCCTTTCCGGGTGTTTCCGGCCGTCGGAGAGGAGTCCGCGGCAGTCCCCTCGCACTCGGGCTCGCGGCGGTTTTTCCGACTTCGTCCGACTTCCCGCTTGCGGCCTTCCGCCATCTTTGCATGATGCGCGCGCCTCACGTGACGCCGCTGTAGCTCAGGGGTAGAGCAGCTCATTCGTAATGAGCAGGTCGTCGGTTCAAATCCGACCAGCGGCTCCAGGCTTCGTTTTCCGCGCGGCGGAAAAGCACGCCAAATTGCGTCGACTTTGGCGATCCATGGCGATAATGGCCGCAAAGCCATGCCGATTCGTGCCGCCGCTTTGGCGAAACGAGCGCTCCGCTTCGCCGGACGCGCGTCGCTCGCCATTCCGATCCTGCTCCTCCTCGCGTGGGCGTTCGGCGCGCTCTATTACGACGGCCCCGCGCGCTGGCTCGCCTTCGTCCAGCTCCTGTTGGCCGCGGGCGTGCTCGCTTGCGTGAAACCCCGCTGGCTGAAATTCGGCGTGTTCGCCGCGTGGTGGCTGGCGGTGCTGGCCTGGTGGCTTTCGCTCAAACCGGTGCGCGACGCCGATTGGCAGCCGGACGTTGCCCGCACACCCTGGGCCGAAATCGACGGCGACTTGGTGACGCTGCACAACGTGCGGAACTGCGATTACCGCACGGAGACGGATTACACGCCGCGCTGGGAAACCCGCCGCGTGAACCTTTCCCAGCTCACCGGCATCGATCTGGCGATCAACTATTGGGGTTCGCCGTGGATGGCGCACCCGATCGCCAGCTTCCAGTTCGCCGACGCCCCGCCGGTCTGCTTCTCGATCGAGACGCGCAAGCGGGTCGGTCAGAGCTACTCGGCGATCGGCGGGCTCTACCGCCAGTTCGCGCTGGTCTACGTGGCCGCCGACGAGCGCGACGTGCTGCGCGTCCGCACCAATTTCCGCCAGGGCGAGGACGTCTTTCTCTACCGCTTGAAACTCGGCCCCGGACAAGCGCGCGAGCGCTTCCTCGAATACGTCGCGGCGATGAACGGGCTGCGCGACCGGCCGCGCTGGTACAACGCCGTCACCACCAACTGCACGACGAGCATCCGAGTGCAACGCCCGGCGACCGGCCGCGCGCCGTGGGACTGGCGGATGCTGGTCAACGGCAAGGGCGACGAGATGCTCTACGAACGCGGCGTCCTGACCAACGACGGACTGCCGTTCGCCCGCCTCAAGGAACGGGCGCGGATCAACGAGGCGGCCCGGGCGGCGGGCGACGCGCCGGATTTCTCCGCGCGCATCCGCGTCGGGCGGCCCGGCATGGACGCGCCCTGAGCACCGGGCGGTTTACTTCGCGAAGTGCTTCACGACCGCCTTCACCAGACCCGGAATGTCGTGCGGATTCGCCTCGAACGCGGGTTCGATCCCGTGCTTGCGCAGCGTTTCGCTGGTGACCGGTCCGATGCTGCCGGCGACACAGCCCTGAGGCCACGGCAGGCCGAGAGCGAGGAAATGCTCGACCGTGCTGCCGGAGGTAAAGGTGACGAGATCCGCGCCTTCCTCGCGCAAGCGGGCTGCCGCACCGGTCGGGTCTTCGGTTTCCGGCACGGTGCGGTAGGCGACGCATTCGTCGACGATCGCGCCGAGCGCCTCCAGTCCGTCGCCGAGCGTCTCGCGGGTGTCCTCCGCCTTCACCCACAGCATCGTGAGGTTCTCGACGGATTCCTTGGCGAAGGCCTCCAGCAGCCCTTCGGCGACGAAGGTTTCTGGCAGCAGGTCGACGGCGAAGCGGTATTCGCGGATCTTGGCGGCGGTGGCCGCCCCGATCGCTGCGATGCGCGGATTGCCCAGGCTACGGGCGTCGCCGTAAACGGCGTAAAAGGCGTCGAAAAAGCGCTCCACGCCGTTCGGGCTGGTGAACACGAGCCAGTCGTATTCGTGGGCGTGGGTGACCATTTCGGCGAAGCCGAGCTTGTCCTCGGGCGCTTCGATCCGGATGACGGGCAGTTCGACCACGTCCGCGCCGAGGGCGGCGAGCTCGCGGCTGAGCGCGCCGGCCTGCTCGCGGGTGCGGGTGACGACGATCCGCTTGCCGAACAGCGGGCGCTTTTCGAACCAGTTGATCTTGGCCCGTTCCTTCACCACGTCGCCGATCACGGCCACGGCGGGCGAACCGAATTCCGCGCGCTCGGCGATGTCGGCGATGTCGGCCAGCGTACCGGTAAGGGTTTTCTGCGAACCGGTGGTCGCCCAGCGCACCAGCGCGATCGGCGTGGCCGGATCGGCACCGCCGGCGACCAGCGAGGCGCTGATTTCCCGCAGCCGGGCGATGCCCATGACGAACACCTTGGTGCCGGGGGTCTTGGCCAGCTGGGCGTAGTCGATCGAGCTGCCGTCCTTGGTCGGGTCCTCGTGGCCGGTGAAAATCGTGAGCTGCGAACAATGCTCGCGGTGGGTCACCGGGATGCCGGCGTAGGCCGGACCGGCGATGGTCGAGCTGATGCCCGGGACGATTTCGAAGGCGACGCCGGCGTCGGCCAGCTCGGCCGCTTCCTCACCGCCACGGCCGAAGATCATCGGATCGCCCCCCTTGAGTCGGACGACCTTTTTCCCCTGCTTCGTCTTCTCGACGATCAGCGCGTTGATGCTGTCCTGCGTCAGCGCGTGGTCCTTCGCCCGCTTGCCGACGTAGATTTTCTCCGCGTCCGGCTTCGTCCAGCGCAGCAGCTCCGGGCTGCTGAGCGCGTCGTAAACCAACACGTCCGCCTCCTCGATGAGTTGCTTGGCGCGGAGGGTGACGAGACCGAGGTCGCCGGGACCGGCGCCGACGAGATAGCAAATACCGGGAGTGCTCATGCGAGGGAGTGGAAAAGGAAGGAGGCCGCGGCGAGCGGGTCGGCGGCCGGGGCGGTGATTTCGGCGAGGCGCGGGGTGCCGCCCGCTTCCGGGAACACGCGCGCGTGCATCCGGAGTTGGTCGCCTTCGAGCGCGGAATATACGCCGACCGGCGTGTGGCAGCCGGCATCGAGCAGGCGGAGGAATTCGCGCTCGGCGACGATGCGCAGCCAGGTTTCGCGGTGCCCGATCGCTTCGGCGCGGACGCGGGTGGTGGCGTCGGAGGCTCGGATTTCGAAACCGATCGCCCCCTGGCCGGCGGCGGGATAGAACACGGACTCGGGCAAACGCGTGGCGCGCAGACCGGCCACCGCCTCCACGGCGGATCGGACCGGCTCGTCCCCTTCCACGGCGCTTTCCAACGGCAAAAAGCCGAGCCGGATCAGGCCGGCTTCGGCGAGCAGGATCGCGTCGTAGGCGTCGCCCGCGGCGAGTTTTTCCAAGCGCGTCGGCACGTTGCCGCGCAGGTCGACGACCTTCACGTCCGGTCGCAGCCATTCAAGCTGGCGCGCCCGTCGCGGGCTGCTGGTGCCGACCACCGCGCCCTCGGGCAGGCCGTCGATCCCGCCGCCGGTGCGGGAGAGCAGCACGTCGCGGATCGGCGCGCGCTCGAGCACCGCGGCGATGGCGAAGCGTTCTTCGAGCACGGTCGGCACGTCCTTCATGCTGTGCACCGCGAGGTCGATCTCGCCGGCGTGCAGCGCCATTTCGAGCTCCTTGATGAACACGCCCTTGTCGAACACGCCTTCCGTCCGGGCCACCTCACTGAGCGAGACGTCGGTGCGGCGGTCGCCGGTGGTGCGGATGATCTCGCGTTTCAGCGCGAGCTCGGGAAACGCCTCGTGCAGCGCACGCTCGGTCGCGTCCGCCTGGAACAACGCCAGTTCGCTGCCACGGGTGCCGATGATGAAGGATTCGCTCATGGAAATGGAATGGGGATCTCGCTCGCGGCCGGCCCTCAGGTGCCGGGCAGGTTGAGTTTGGCGAGTTCGGCGGTGATGATCCGCTCGCATTCGTCGATCTGGCGCTGGCGGCGGACGCGGGCTTCTTCGGCCAGACTCTCCAGCGTGTCGATGTCGTAAAGGTAGACTTCCTCGATCTCGCCGACCGCCGGGTCGATGTCCCGCGGCACGGCGATGTCGATGAAGAACAACGGCCGGAACTTCCGCGCGCGGCGGACTTTTTCCACGTCCGCGCGGTGGACCAGCGCGTGCGGCGCGCCGGTCGAGGAGATCACCACGTCGACGCGTTCGAGCACCTTCTGCCACTCGTCGAAGCGCACCGCGCTGCCGCCCATCGCCTCGGCCAGATCGACCGCCCGCTCGTACGAACGGTTGGTCACGAAAATGCTGCGCGCGCCGCGGGAAACCAGCGCCTGCGCCGTCAGCCGGCTCATTTCGCCCGCGCCGAGGATCATCACCTCGCTGTGCTCGAGGTGGCCGAAAATCTTCTCCGCGAGATCGACCGCCACGTTACCGATCGAGGTCGCCCCCTCCTGGATGCGGGTTTCGGTGCGGACTTTCTTGCCCACGCCGAACGCGCGCTGGAACAAGCGGTTGAGCACGCCGCCGGTGGCGCTGGCGTGGAGCGCGGCGTGGTAGGCCTGCTTCACCTGGCCGAAGATCTCGGTCTCGCCGAGCACCATCGAATCCAGCCCGCTCACCACCCGGCACAGGTGCTCGGCGGCGTCGATCCGGGTGAAGCGGTAAAAGTGGTCGGCCACCTCCGGCGTCAACCCGTGGCGCTCGGCCAGCGAGCGCTCGAGCTCGCGCAGCCCCTGCTCGGCGTTTTCCGCCGCGAGGTAGAATTCCGTGCGGTTGCAGGTCGAAACGACCACCCCCTCGCCCATGCCCGCCAGCGCCAGCAGCTCGTGCGACGCCTCGCCCAGCTTCGGCGTGCCCACGGCGAAACGCTCGCGCACTTCCACGGGCGCGGTGCGGTGGTTCAATCCAAGACACGCGAGTTCCATCAGACGAACGCGAAAACCGTGAGCGACAACAAAAACAACCCCACCGCCGCCAGCGACAACCGGCGGCCCGTCATTCCCCTCGCCGCGTTCACCCCCAGCAGCAGCACGTAGCCAGCCCACGACGCCACCGCGGCGATCAGATGCGCGTGGGAACCTCCGGCGCGCGGCATCAGGAAGCCGGCGGCGATCCCCAGCGTCAGCAACAGCGTGCCGAGCCATAGCAGGCGGGTGGTCGACTTCAGCAGCTCCCGCACCGGCGGCAGGTTGCGGAACAGGCCGCTTTTCAAATGGTGCTCTTTCAGCTGGTGGTCCAGCACCAGGAACATCACGCCGGCCACTCCGGCGAGAGCGAGCGCGCCGTAGGAAAGCACCGAGAGCGCCGCGTGCGTTTCCCGCCACGGGTCGGTGCCGACCGCCTTCAGCGGCACCAGGTCCAGCTTGCCCGGCAGCAGCGCCGCCGTCTGGAACACGACCACCACCGGCGCGGTGAACACGCCGAGCAGCGAAACCCGGTAGGCCGGACCGGTCGCGAGGTAAAACAAGGTGAGCGACCACGCGAGGTAGGCGAGGATTTCACCCGCGTCGCGCAGCGGACAAGCCGCGCGGGCCTCACCGCGCAGCGCCAGAAAACCGAGCTGGCTGCAGAACGCCGCCGCCATCCACGCCACCGTCCAGCGGCTGCGCACGCCGCGATGCACCGACAGCATCCCCAGCACGCCGCCCACGGCGGCCAGCAAGGTGGAGAAAATCAGCAGATAACGGTCCATCGCGCCCCCTCCATGCAATCCGACCGGCCATCGTGCAAGGCAGGAAACACCCCGCCCCGGAGGAACGCGTTTCGGCTTTGACCACCTCGAATCAGGCGAATCGGAATGAAAAAGAAGGGGAAATCAGAAAAGCGGGAATTTCTGGGAGCGTTTCCATCCCTTCTTCATCGGGCTTTCACATTTCCGACTTCTGATCACCGGGTGATTCGATTCCTCCTCCGGCTGCTTCTCTGGCCCCTGCTGCTGCTCTCGCTCGCCTTCGCCGGCACCGCCGCCTGGACCTCCGGGCGCCTGCTCTTCCCCACCCGGCGGGCCATGCAGAACTACCATCAGGAAATCCTCTCCCAACCCGCGCGGTATGGCCTGCATATCGAGCGTTACACCGGCCCGCAGGGAACCCCCTGCCTGTTGATCACTCCCTCGCCCAACCCCGGAGCCGCCCGCAAAAGTCGGCTGCTTCGCGAACTGCTGGCGAAATCCGGCGTGATTCCCCCGCCTTGGGGCAAAATCCGCGGCACCCTGGTCCTGCTCCACGGCTATCAGGGGAGAAAAGAGGACAACCTGCCCGTCGCCGAGCGCTTCTGCGCCGCAGGCTTCCGCTGCCTGATCCCCGACCTGCCCGGCCACGGCGACCATCCCGCCGCCACGGCCACCTTCGGGAAAAACGAAGTCGGACTGGTCAATGCGTTGCTCGATGACGCGGCGCGACGGTTCCGCTTCGCCCCCAAGCCCGCCGGGCTGTTCGGCATTTCCCAAGGCGGTGCGATCGCCCTCCAGACCGCGGCTCAATCCGGCGACCGCTGGCAGGCCGTCGCCAGCGTCGCCGCGTTCGCCTCGCTCGACCAACCGGTCCACCAGGCCGCGCTTCGGCTTTCGCCCGAACTCGACCGGATTTCACCGTTCACCGAAACCGCCTGCGCCAGCGGCGTCTATTGCCGCGCCGGCTTCACCCCCGCCGGCGTCCGCCCGGTCGACGACGCCCGCCACCTCCGCATCCCGGCCTTCATCGCCCATGGCGAGGACGACCGCTTCATTCCGCCCGCCTCCGGCCAAGCCATCTTCGACGCCATCCCGCACGAGCGGAAAACCTTCCGCTTCGTCAAAGGCGCCGACCACCACGACGTCCTCGCGGTCGGCTCGAACGCGCTCTATGCCGAGCTTTGCGCGTTTTTCCTGCGGAGCTTGTGAGCCGGATCCCCCAACTCATTGGAATCCAGATCTCAATCACTCCGTCACCACGAAAATCGAGCCGAATGAATTGCTTTCCACCGGCTTACTTGGATTCACCGCCATTTGGGAAATATCGCCATCCAAGAACAAGGCATCCCGGCAGCCGAGCTTTTCAAACAGTCCGGCGAAATCCCAGAAATTCACCGTTTGCCCGGCAGCGGTGATTGCAAAAACCATTCGCCCGGCGGCATCCACCCCCACTCCGTTGCGATGCAGTCGACTTGCCGAGCCAGCGGTGAAGGCCGGGTGGCGTTTGCCTGAGATGAGCAGCATCGGTCCGGATTGCACCGCCCACTCGACCGGACCGCTCAAGCTTGTCGCAATGAACGCGCGATCTCCCGTCCATCCGACCAAGCCGTTTGGTTTGAGGAAGAAGTTACCGGCAGCATCGCGGACATTGAAGGGCTGAAGCTTGTTTCCTCGCTCCAAATACAAGCCGCTCGGAATGCCACCCGGCTCAAAAATCCCCCCATTCATCAGGAAACGAACCGTTTTCCCCTGCCGGGCGAAATGTGCCTGCACTCGGCCGAAGGTCCGCAAGGGGAGGCCATCCTCACCTTTCCACACCAATTGCACCCGCGCCGGCTCCAACCGGACCACCCGGAATGTGCTCCCTGCGTGATCGACGATTTCTTCGCGCACCTCGCCGGCAAAGCCTCCCATCACACCAAGCAACCAAGCTCCGAGCGCTTTCCACATGGGGGATTTTTTACGGCTTTCCCGCCGGACAAGCCAACCCCCAAACGGATGATCCGGACTTGTGAAATTTTTCACAAACCCCTTGCCCGGAGCACCGCTTTTGCGCCTTATCCCTGCGGCGCAATCCGGCATGAGCACCCGTACCACCGAAATCGAAGCCCCCGACACCCTCGCCCGCATTTCCAGCGCGGCCGACTCCTATCACGCGGAGACGGACGACCTGATGGGCGAGAAAATGGTCCTGAACATGGGCCCTTCGCACCCGGCGACCCACGGCGTTCTGCGCCTGGTGCTCGAACTGGACGGCGAAGTCATTTCCAAGGCGGAGCCCGACGTCGGCTTCCTCCATCGCGGCGACGAGAAGATCGCGGAGAACATGCACTACAACCAGTTCGTCCCCTACACGGACCGGTTGGACTACCTCGCCCCGCTCGCCAACAACGTGGCCTATGCCTGCGCGGTGGAAAAACTGATGGGCTGGACCCTGCCGCCGCGCGGCCAGGCGCTCCGCGTCCTCTGCTGCGAGCTCGCCCGCATTTCCTCCCACATGCTCGGCGTCGGCGTCTGCGCCATGGACGTCGGCGCGATGACCGTGTTCCTCTACACGTTCACCGAGCGCGAAAAGATCTACAACCTCTGCGAGCAGCTCACCGGCGCCCGCTTCACCACCTCCTACACCCGCGTCGGCGGCCAGGTCCGCGACATGCCGCCCGGCTTCGACGCCGCGGTCCGCAAGTTCCTCGACGAGTGTTCGGTGACCATCGACGAGGTTTCCAAGCTCCTCGACAAGAACAAGATCTACCTCGACCGCATGTGCGACATCGGGGTGATCTCCGGCCAGGACGCCATCGCCTGGGGCCTCACCGGTCCCAACCTGCGCGCCTCCGGCGTCAACCGCGACCTCCGCAAGGACAACCCCTAACTCGGCTACGAGCAGTATGACTTCGACGTCGTGCTCGCCGAGGAAGGCGACTGCTACGCGCGCTACCAGGTCCGCATGGAGGAAATGCGCCAGTCGATCCGCATCTGCCGCCAGGTGCTCGACACCATGCCATCCGGCCCGGTCAATCTCGCCGAAGCCAAGGGCATGCTGCCGGACAAGGAAAAGGTCCTGATGTCGATGGAGGAGCTGATCCACCACTTCATCATCGCCACCCAGGGCCTCGACGCCCCGAAGGGCGAGGTCTACTTCGGTGCCGAAAACCCGAAGGGCGAACTCGGATTCTACATCCACTCCAACGGCGGTGGCGTTCCGAACCGCCTCAAGATCCGCAGCCCCTCCTTCTGCAACCTTTCCCTCACCTCGAAGCTCCTGCCCGGCCATATGGTTTCCGACATCCCGGCCATCCTCGGCTCGCTCGACTTCGTCATGGGCGAGTGCGACCGGTAAAGGTCCTCCCACTCTCCCGCGCCTTTTTTGCGGCTAAAATCACCTTCTCCCATGTCCCACTCACCTCTCGAAGAACTCGTTGCCTCCCACGAAACGCCGGGCACCCCGTTTTTCCCGCCGTTCGCCGTGACGCCGGAACTTGAGGCCGAGGCCGACGAGCGCATCTCGCACTACCCGGCCAGCAAGCGCTCCGCCACCCTGCCGCTGCTCCACATCGTCCAGCACAAGTTCGGCTACATCTCCGCCGCCGCGATCGAGTGGGTGGCCGCCAAGCTCGACCTCGAGCCGATCAAGGTGGTCGAAGTGGTGACCTTCTACCCCGGCTTCCGCCAGTCCGCCCCGGGCAAATTCCACATCCGCGTCTGCCGCACGCTTTCCTGCGCGATGGGCGGCTCGCACGAGCTGATGGAAAAACTCTGCGAACTGACCGGCATCGACCGCTCGGAGTCGGACTCCCACCATCACCCGATCACCGTTTCGCCCTGCGGCAAGTGGTCGGTCGAATTCGCCGAGTGCCTCGCCTCCTGCGGCACTGCTCCCGTGTGCATGGTCAACGACGACTTCCACGACGGCGTCGCCGCCGACAAGGCCCAGGCCCTGCTCGACAGCTATTCGAACGCTCAGTCTGCCCACTGAAAACTGAACACTGAAAACTGAACACTTCCGTGAGCGCAGCGAACATCTCCTACAAAGCCGGCAAGCAACCCGATCCGCGCGAGTACCGACTGATCTTCAAGAACGTCGACCGCGAAGGCTGGGACAACTCGATCGACTGCTACCTCCGTGACGGCGGCTACGAGGACCTGAAGAAGGCCCTCGCCATGCAGCCGAAGGACGTCACCGAGGAGGTGAAGAAGTCCGGCCTGCGCGGCCGTGGCGGCGCGGGCTTCCCGACCGGCATGAAGTGGACCTTCATCCCGCCGAACAACACCAAGCCGGTCTACCTGATCTGCAACGGCGACGAATCCGAGCCGGGCACCTTCAAGGACCGCTACATCGTCCACCAGGACCCGCACCAGCTCGTCGAGGGCATGGTGATCTCCTGCTACGCCGTCGGCGCGAAGGTCGCCTACATTTACCTCCGCGAGGAGTTCCCCGAAGCCGCCCTCATCGTCGAGCGCGCGATCGAGGAAGCCCGGGCGAAAGGATTCGTTGGCAAGAACATCCTCGGCACCGGTCTCGAAGTGGAGATCTACGTCCACCGCGGCGCCGGCGCCTACATCTGCGGCGAGGAAACCGGCCTGATCGAATCGCTCGAAGGCAAGCGTCCGTACCCGCGCATCAAGCCGCCGTATTTCCCGGCCGCGCTCGGCCTCTACATGTGCCCGACGATCGTCAACAACGTCGAGTCGCTCTGCCACGTGAAGCACATCGTCCGGATGGGCGGTGACGAATACGCCAAGCTCGGCGTGGCCCGCAACACCGGCACCCGCATCCTCTGCGTCTCCGGCGACGTGAAGAAGCCCGGCTACTTCGAGGTCGAGGTCGGCAAGGTGACGATGCGCGAACTGCTTTACGACATGTGCGGCGGCCCGAAGGACGGCCGCACGTTCAAAGCCGTCATCCCCGGCGGTTCGTCGGCGAAAATCCTCCGCTGCGACGAGACCTTCAAGCTCCGCAATCCGGACGGCAGCACCCGCGACCTGAACTTCTGGGACATCCCGATGGACTTCGACTCGCTCGCGGCCTGCGGTTCGATGGCCGGCTCCGGCGGCGTCATCGTGATGGACGACACCCGCAAGATCTCGTGGGTGCTCAACAACCTGAACAGCTTCTATGCCCACGAATCCTGCGGCCAGTGCACGCCCTGCCGCGAAGGCTCGATGTGGATGAAGAAAATCTCCGACCGCCTCGTCGCGGGCGAAGCCGCGCCGAAGGACATCGAGACGCTCGAAAGCGTGGCCTATCAGATCGACGGCCGCACCATCTGCGCGTTCGGCGAGGCCAGCTCGTGGCCGGTCGAGGCGATGATCGCGAAGTTCCGCGAAGAACTCCTCGCCGACACCAATCCGGATCAGGAAGGCGTCCCGCACAACCCGGAAACCTTCGCCCAGCAGCGCTACCTCCAGCACTCCTGACCGTGGCGGCGGATTCCATCCGCCACCCTCCGAAAACTTCAAAAGCGGCCCGGGCAACCGGGCCGCTTTTTTGTTATCCGATTAACGCCGACGCTCCGCTTCGATTGCACGGATCAGCCTGCTGCGCCGCATCTCATGATTTTGCTGCAGATTACGGAAGCGAGTGGCCTTGGCGGGACCAGTAATCAGGTTAAAAATTCCAACACCCACGAAGAGGAGTCCAAAAACGGGAAAAAATACCGGTGCCCCCATCGAACCCGAAGCGATACTGAAACTGACGCCCCCTATGATCATGATGAGCCCGCCGATCGCCGAAGCGGCAGTTGAAGGTTCGGAAAGCCCGCCATCCTTCTCCCGGATCATCATGCCCAGACGCGTTGTTTCCCACTCCCGGTCCATCCGCTCCAGATCGTTCTGAAGCTCGATCACCCGCAGGTTGCCCGCGATCCGCTCGGTCGTCCGCTCCAGCTTTTCCAGAACCCGGGTGTGCGTGACGGACGCATCCCGGACGACCTCCAGCTTCGACTGGCAGTAGTTGCAGGTCACGAAGCGGACCTCCTCCGTCACTTGCAAATCCGCGCCACAACCCTGGCAGCAGAGCTTGATCACCTGCGTTTGCATGGGCTATCAGGCTGACGTGTTAGCACGAACATGGCACGTGGAAAATGAGGCGGTCATCCAACCTCACTTCTTCACCTTCGCCAGATCCGCCGCTGTCACCTGGAACATCTTCGTCCCGGTTTCCTGCGGCAGCTTGCCGTTCTCCTCGACCTGGTATTCGAACACCTTGAGCGGCTTCACGCCCTCGGCCTCCGGAGCGAGGTAGACGCGGATCGTCATCGCCTCCTTGCCGGTGCCGCCTTCGAGCTTGCGGATGGCGAACGAGAGCTCGTTCACGCCGTCTTTCGCCCCGCCGAGCACGATCTCCGCCTCCTTGGCGTTGGTGAACTTGTGGCGGCTCACCTTGTTGATCTGCACCTCGACCTCTCGCCCCGGGCAGAAGACATACACTTTCGCCACCGTCTTCGCCGGATTCACCGCGATCGGCACCGGCGGCACCTTGCCGTCGGCGTTCGCCTCAGGCGTTTCCTTGAGGTATTTCAGTTCGCCCGCCGCCAGCTCCTTCCTCACCTCGGGCAGGGCGTTGAGGTTGACGAACTCGGTGCGGTCCCATTTCCAGAAACCATCCTCGCTGAGAAACGACAGACACAGCAGGTTCTCGCTCGGATCGCCGCCGACGCCGAAGTCGATCTTGCCGAAATAGACCGCCTTCGCCGTCGGGCCGTTGCGCGTGATCTGCAGCAGCTTGAGCCCGGTCAGCGCGGGTGGGGCCACCGGCACCTCGAACACCGCCGCCGGAAACGCCTTCTTCTCCGACACCAGCCGGTTGCGGAGGTCCATCTGCCGGTGCCTCGCGGTTATCCGCTGCCAGGTCGCGGCATCCTTCCTCACCATCGAGTCCCGCCAGAGTTGATACGTGGTCTCCAGCGCGGGCTTCAGCTCGGATTGCGCCATGGCTGGCGCGGCACATGCAATCAGGGTGGTGAGAACGGAAATCGGGCGGTTCACGTCTGAAACGATTGGACAAAAGCCCGTCATCGACAACAAAGAACCCCCGCTCCGGCACCCCCGGACGCCGGAAGACTAAGCCCCCCGCATGAGCCAGCTATTGCAGAAGATCGCCATCATCGGCGAAGCCCGGGACCGTGAATTGCTCAAGAACGCGACGACCCGCGTCTACCGCGAAACCGACCAGGGAGACGTCTGCGCCCATGTGTTTTTCCCGCCGGAAGGCTCCGGCGCGCCAGCCGAAGGTCGCCCGGCCATGATCTTCTTCCACGGCGGCTTCTGGGACGTCGCGATGCCGACCCAGTTCGTCCCGCACTGCCTGCACTTCGCCAGCCGCGGTGCGGTCGCCATCGCCGCGGAAACCCGCGTCGCCACCAAACACGGCACCAGCCCGGTCAAGGCGCTGGAGGACGCCCGCGAGCTGGTCCTCTGGGTCCGCCGCAACGCGGCCGAACTCGGCGTCGACCCGCAGAAAATCATCCTTGGCGGTGCCGCCGGCGGTGCGTGGCTCGCCTTGCTCTGCGCCCTGCCGAAGGAAAAGGACCTGCCGCCGGTCGATGGCTTCGATTGCCGCCCGCAGGCGCTGGTCCTCTTCAGCGCACTGCTCAACACCGCCACGCGCGACATCATGGCGCGGTTTCCCGACAAAAAGACCGCTCGCCGGAAAAACCCCGCCAAGCTGCTGCGCCGGAAACTGCCGCCGATGATCCTGTTCCACGGCAAGAGCGACCGCATCACCTCCTTCGACGAAGCGGTGAAATTCAACCGCCGCCTGCGCTGGCGCCGGGTCCGCTGCGAGCTGGTCGACTACGAACGCGCCGACCACAGTTTCTTCAATTTCAACGTCAGCCACCTGCACTTCGAGCTGACCGTCGCCGCCGCCGACCGCTTTCTCACCGAGCGCGGCCTGTTGCCTCCGGCTCCCGAGGACTTCTGCTCGCCGGTCTGACGCATCGCTTCATCAGGCCGCCAAAGGGCGCGGAAACAGAGGAAGAATGGGAATAAGGAAGGCAGGAATTTCAGGAAAAGAATTCCGGCGTTCTCCTTCCTGAAATTCCCGCTTTCTGCATTTCAATCTCTTCATTCGAAGGATGGGTGCCATCCTGGACCTTTCGCGTCCTTCTGTGTCTTTTTGCGGCTAAAAAAGAGATTCACAGAGCCGTCCATTCTCCCGCTCACCGCTCCGTGCGACATTTCGGAAAGGTTGAATTCACGGTTTTGCCGACCACAGCGGGGTTTTTTCCAGCAATTCCGTCGATCGGAGTGATTTCCACTCTATTCCTGCTTGGCATCCGGGGTGTCTTGCCGTTCATTTCCCGCCCCCCGACTCGGGGAGCGATTCTTCGTCTCGGGGACTCACGCCACGCAATTGGCCGTCATTGGCGCAGCCGTTGCTTGCCCCTCATCCGATCTGATGAACCCGTTCTACCACCCGAGCACCCCGCTGGTTCCTGGTTCCCTCCACCAGCTTTCCCACGAACATGACAACTGCGGCATGGGCGCCATCGCCCACCTGCACGGGAAACGCTCGTATCAGGTACTCGACTACGCGCTGACCTCCGTCAGCTGCATGACCCACCGCGGTGCCGTCGATGCCGACATGAAGACCGGCGACGGCTCGGGCGTGCTGACGCAGATCCCCTATCCGATTTTCCGCAAAGCCGCCGCCAAGCTCGGCCACACGCTGGAAAACGACTCCGACCTCGCCGTCGGCGTGTTCTTCTTCCCGAATGAGAACTCGAAGGCCATCGACGAGATCAAGTCGGTCGCCGCCTCGATCCTTTCCAAGCGCGGCATCACCCTGCTCGGCTGGCGTGAAGCCCCGGTCGACGTCGACGCCCTCGGCAAGCTCGCCGCCAGCACCCGCCCGCACATCGAGCACCTCCTGATGCTCAAGCCGGCCGGTCTGGACGCCGACCAGTTCGAACGCCAGCTTTACCTCACCCGCCGCGAAATTGAGCGCCTCACCAAGCACATCGGCACGTTCTACATGCCGTCGTTCTCGAGCCGCCTGATTTCCTACAAGGCGCTCGCGATGCCGGCCGCCCTGCGCGCGTTCTACAAGGACCTGCAGGACTCCGACTACGAGATCGCGATTTCGCTCTACCACCAGCGTTTCTCGACCAACACCTTCCCCGCCTGGCCGCTCGGACAGCCGTTCCGCATGATGTGTCACAACGGCGAGATCAACACCGTCGAGGGCAACCGCCACTGGATGACCTCCCGCGAGGAGTTCTTCGCCTCGCCCGTCTGGGGCGACGAAATCGAGCTGGTCAAGGACCTGATGCGCCACGGCGAGTCCGACTCCGCCTCGCTCGACCACGCGCTCGAACTGCTCGTCCTCTCCGGCCGCTCGCTGGAGCACGCGATGTGCATGCTCGTCCCGCCGGCCTACCGCAACGACGAGGACATCTCCGACGACCTCCGCGCGTTCTATCAGTACATCCGCTCGTTCTCCGAGCCGTGGGACGGTCCGGCCGGCCTCGTCTACACCGACGGCACCAAGCTCTGCGCGTCGCTCGACCGCAACGGCCTGCGCCCGTCGCGCTTCAAGCTCACCGAAGACGGCCTGCTCTACATCGGCTCCGAAGCCGGTGCTGTCGTCATCGAGGACTCGACCGTCGTCCGCAAGGGCCGCCTCGGCCCGGGCCAGATGCTTTCCGCCAACACCGCGACCGGCGAGCTGAAGTACGACCGCGAGATCAAGGAAGAGCTTGCCCAGCAGAAGCCCTACCGCCGCTGGATCGACGAAAACCGCCTCGAACTGCGCAAGTTCGTCTCGCCGGAAGCCCAAGCCCCGGAGGTCGATTACGCGCCGCTGGAACTTTCCCGTCTGCAGGTCGCGCACGGCCTGACGCAGGAGGACCTCGACATGGTCTTCCCGCCGATGATGAAAGGCGCGCAGGAAGCCGTCTTCTCGATGGGCGACGACATTCCGCTCGCCGTGCTCTCGCACCACCCGCGCCTGCTCTACACCTACTTCAAGCAGCTCTTCGCCCAGGTCACCAACCCGCCGATCGACCCGATCCGCGAGTGGGCGGTGATGTCGCTCTCCGCCGGTCTCGGCCCGGAGCGCAACCTGCTCGACGAGACGCCCGAGCATTGCCGCATCATCAACCTCGAGTCCGGCCTGCTGTTCGAACACGAGCTTGAGAAGATCAAGCACCTCGGCGAACACGGCTTCCCGGCCGCCGTCCTCGACATCACCTGGGACGCCACCAGCGGTGCCGCCGGCCTCAAACCGCGTCTCGACGCGCTCTGCGCCGAGGCCGAAGCCGCCGTCGACGCCGGCAGCAACATCGTGATCCTCTCCGACCGCGGCGTCTCCGCCGGCCGTGTCGCGATCCCGAGCCCGCTCGCGATCGGCACGGTCCACCACCACCTCAACCGCGTCCGCAAGCGGATGCGCGCCTCGCTCGTCATCGAGACCGGCGAAGCCCGCGACGTCCACCAGATTGCCTGCTGCTTCGGCTTCGGCGCCACCGCCATCTGCCCGTACGTCGGCTATGCCACCGCCCGCCGCCTTGTCGCGGTCGATGCCGCCAAGGGCAAGGCCGAGATCAGCGCCACCAAGGCGATGACCAACTACCGCAAGGCGCTCGAGAAGGGCATTCTCAAGATCATGTCCAAGATGGGCATCAGCGTGCTCAACTCCTACCAGGGCGCGCAGATCTTCGAAGCCGTCGGCATCGGCCACGAGGTCATCGACTTCTCGTTCTCCGGCGTTTCCTCCAAGATCGGCGGCATCGGCTTCGACCAGATCGCCGAGGACTCGATCGTGCGCCATCGCGCCGCGTTCGAACAGGAAGCCACGGGCGAAACGCTCGACCTCGGCGACCCGGGCTACAACCGCTACCGCAAGGTCGGCGAACGCCACGCGCTGACCACCGAGGTCATCAAGAACTTCCACACCTTCGTGAAGAGCGGCAAGGCCGAGGACTACGACGACTACGTCAAGGTCACCCTCGAAAGCTCGCCGGTCGCGATCAAGGACTTGTTCGAATTCGCACCGGCGGCATCCGGCCCGATTTCCATCGACGAAGTCGAATCGGTCGAGTCGATCCGCAAGCGCTTCACCACCGCGGCGATGTCGCTCGGTGCGCTCTCGCCCGAAGCCCACGAAACGCTCGCCATCGCGATGAACCGCATCGGCGGCAAGTCCGACTCCGGCGAAGGCGGCGAGGATCCGGTCCGCTTCAAGCCGTATCCGAACGGCGACTTCGCCCGTTCCTACATCAAGCAAATCGCGTCCGGCCGCTTCGGCGTCTCCGCCCACTATCTGGTCAACGCCGACGAGCTGGAAATCAAGATGGCGCAGGGTGCGAAACCCGGCGAAGGCGGCCAGCTCCCCGGCCACAAGGTGAACGCCCTGATCGCCCGCCTGCGCAACACGCAGCCCGGCGTCCAGCTCATCTCGCCGCCGCCGCACCACGACATCTACTCGATCGAGGACCTGGCGCAGCTCATTCACGACCTCAAGGAAGTGAACCCGCGCGCCCGCATCACGGTGAAGCTCGTCGCCGAATCCGGCGTCGGCACCGTGGCCGCCGGCGTGGCGAAGGCCTCCGCCGACAACATCCTGATCTCCGGCCATGAGGGCGGCACCGGCGCTTCGCCGTTGTCCTCGACCAAGCACGCCGGTTCGTCGTGGGAGCTCGGCCTCGCCGAAGCCCAGCAGACGCTGCTGATCAACAACCTGCGCGACCGCGTGATCGTCCGCACCGACGGCGGCATCCGCACCGGCCGCGACGTCCTGATCGCCGCCCTGCTCGGCGCCGAGCAATTCAACTTCGGCACCACCGCGATGATCGCCATGGGCTGCGTCTACGTCCGCAAGTGCCACCTGAACAACTGCCCGGTCGGCATCGCCACCACCGATCCGAAGTTCCGCGCCAAGTTCAAGGGCACCCCGGAAATGGTGATCAACTACTTCAACGGCGTCGCCGGTGAGGTCCGCCAGCTGCTCGCCTCGATCGGCGCCCGCACGCTCGACGAGGTGATCGGCCACCCCGAGTTCCTCAAGCAGCGCGAAGTCCCCGGCCACCCGAAGGCGAACTCGCTCGACCTCGCCCCGATCCTCAAGGACGTCGTCCCGACGCTCGCCGAGGCCACCGGCGTCGCCGCCGCGAAGATCTCCCGCATCTGCGCCCAGGACCGCAACGACGGCATCTCGAAGCGCGCGCTCGACCTCAAGATCCTCGCCGATCTGGTGAAGGCGATCTCCGGCAAGGACGCCGCCGACGCGCCGCAATACGGCCCGGAAGCGATCCCGGAGGATATCGGCAAGGCTCTCCTGCTCCTGCCCGACCGCCCGGCGGTTGCGCTCGAATACGACGTGGTCAACACCGATCGCAACATCGGCACCCGCCTCAGCGGCCGCATCGCCGAGCATTACGGCGACCGCGGACTGCCGAAGGGCTCGATCCACATCACCTGCCGCGGCACCGCCGGCCAGTCGTTCGGCTGCTTCCTCGTCCGCGGCGTGAAGCTCGAACTCATCGGCGAAGCCAACGACTACGTCGGCAAGGGCATGGCCGATGGCGAAATCGTCATCCGCGTTTCTGAAGACGCGAAGTTCGAGGCCGCCGCGAACTCGATCGCCGGCAATACCTGCCTCTACGGCGCCACCGGCGGCCGCTCGTTCTTCAACGGCCGCGTCGGCGAACGCTTCGCCGTCCGCAACTCGGGTTCCACCGCCGTCATCGAAGGCTGCGGCGACCACGGCTGCGAATACATGACCAACGGCACCGTCGCGATCCTCGGCAAGACCGGGAAGAACTTCGGCGCGGGCATGTCCGGCGGTGTCGCCTACGTCTACGACGTCGACGGCCGCTTCTACTCCCGCGTGAACCCGGAGATGGTCGTCGCCCTGCCCGTCAAGCGCGACGCCGACCTCGCCGAGCTCAAGGCGCTCATCGAAGAGCACGCCGCCAAGACCGGCAGCCCGCGCGCCAAGGAACTGCTCGCCGATTGGCCGGCCGTGACGACCAAGTTCGTCCGCGTCATCGCCAAGGAGCGCGCCGCTCTGGAAGCCGCCGAGGAGGAGCACGAAGCCGCCTCCACCCCGGCATCCGCCAAGTAAACCTTGTCTCCCAGCCGTGGGCCGCGGACCTTTCCGCCGCCCACGGCTTTTTTGTTTCCAGCCACTTCATCCCTTAGGTTTTAGTCATTTCTTCCCATGCTCGACCGCTTCCTCGACCCTGCCCGCCCGTCGCTCAAAGTCTGCGGCGTGACGCGGCCCGACGACGCTCGCGAGCTGGCCCGGCTGGAAATCGAAGCGCTCGGAGTGAACTTCTGGCCGAAGTCGAAACGCTACGTCGCCGCCGCCGATGCCGGCTGGTTGAAGGAGCTCGCCGGCAAGATCCTGCGTGTCGGCGTGTTCGTGAACCCGGATCTCGACGACGCCCTCCAGCTCGTCCGCGACGGCTTGCTCGACGTCATCCAGCTCCACGGCGACGAATCGCCCGAGTTCGCCCGGCCGTTGGCGGAACAAGGCGTGCCGTTTCTCAAGGCGATCGGCGTGAAAACCGCCGCCGATCTCGACCGCGCGGACGATTACGGTGCGGCCGGCGTGCTGCTCGACGCCCACGCGCCGGGCGTCTACGGCGGCACGGGCGAAACCTTCGACTGGTCGGTCGCTTCTGCGTTCCGCGAGGCGCATCCGTCGCTACCGGTGATCCTCGCCGGCGGAATCGTCCCGGAAAACGCCACCGACGCCCTGCGCGCCGTCCGCCCGGCCGCCCTCGACGTCGCCTCCGGCTCCGAAAGCGCGCCCGGCATCAAGGATTTCGCCAAAGTGGCCGCCCTACTCGCCGCCGTCCGCGCGGGCTTCTGAAACATGGAGCGGCCTCGCCGAGGTCAACCCGCTATTGCCGTCGCCCCGGCCGGGCTGAACGCCTTTGGGATTGGAAACCGCGAATAGAGCAAATCCTGCGAATCAGGAAGAAGGCGGAATCAGAACATCAGGAAGTGAAGAAGGGCATTTCATCCATCTCGCTTCCTGAAATTCCTGCTTTCCTCATTCCAAAAAGAGATTCCAGCTCCTGCTTCTCGACGCGGTTACCGCGCCGCCACCTGACGTCTGGACATCCGTCGCTTCCTGCGTGATTTTTGACCCGATGTCGACCAAGCAACGCTCGCATCTCTGCGACACGCCGCGCGAGGAACTCGCCAGTACCCTCACCCACGGCATGGGCGCGCTGCTGGGCGCCGCCGCGCTAGTCTGGATGCTGCGGCTCGCCGACGGCGATCTGTTCCGCACCGTTTCCGCCGGCGTGTTCGGCGGTTCGCTGGTGCTGCTCTACACCTCGTCGACGCTTTACCACGCCTGCAGCCGACCGCGCCTGAAGGCGTTTTTCCAATGGCTCGACCACGCGTGCATCTACCTGCTCATCGCCGGTTCCTACACGCCGCTCACCCTCGTCTCGCTGCGCGGCGCGTGGGGCTGGAGCCTGTTCGGCATCGTCTGGTTCCTCGCACTGGCCGGCGTCGTCATGAAAACCTTCGTCTCCGGGAAAAAGGACCATTGGATCTCGACCGCGCTCTACCTCGCGATGGGCTGGCTGGTGGTGGTCGCGCTCGGCCCGGTCATGCGCGCCCTACCGCCCGGCGGTTTCGCCTGGCTGGTCGCCGGCGGCGTGTCCTACACGCTCGGCGTGGCGTTTTTCGTGTGGGAACGTCTGCCGTTCAACCACGCGATCTGGCATCTGTTCGTGCTCGCCGGCAGCCTGTGCCACGTCATCGCCGTCGCCCTCTACATCCTGCGCTGACCGTGCCCGAGCTGCCCGAAGTCGAAACCACCCGCCGCGGCATCGAGCCCCACGTGACGGGCGCGGCCATCCGCGAAGTCATCATCCGCCGCCGCGACCTGCGCCAGCCGGTTTCCGAAACGCTCGCCTCGATCGAAGGCCGCACGGTGACCGCCGTCGCCCGGCGCTCGAAATACCTGCTGCTCACGCTCGACGACGCCTCCACCCTGCTCGTCCACCTCGGCATGTCCGGCAGCCTGCGAATCATCGATCCGGGCGAGGCGTGGAAAACCCACGACCACCTCGCGCTGATCTTTGCCAACGGCCGCCAGCTTCGTTTTCACGACCCGCGTCGCTTCGGGTTGTTCCTCCACCTGCCCGCGGGCGATCCGTCCGGCCACCCGCTGCTGCGCTCGCTCGGTCCCGAGCCGTTCGACCCCGCGTTCGACGCCGCCCACCTCGCGGCGATCTGCACCCGGCGCGCGCGCGCGATCAAGCTCGTCATCATGGACGCCAAAACCGTCGTCGGCGTTGGGAACATCTACGCGTCCGAGGCCCTGTTCCGCGCCGGCATCCGGCCCGACACCCCGGCCAACCGGATTTCCAAACCGCGCCTCGCCCGCCTGGTCGACGCGATCCGCGCGGTGCTCGGCGACGCCATCGCCGCCGGCGGCACCACCTTGCGCGATTTTCTCCACTCCGACGGCCAGCCCGGCTACTTCCGCCAGAAACTCTACGTCTACGAGCGCAAGGGCAAACCGTGCCGGAACTGCGGCACCCCGATCCGCCACGCCACGCTCGGCCAGCGCTCGACCTACTGGTGTCCGAAGTGCCAAAGGTGAAAACGGGTGGACCAAAGGGGGTGCCGCCTCATCGAGCCGCCGCCACCTCCCGGATCGCCGTCATCACCTCCGCCGCTGGATTCAAATCGCTCACGGATTTCTCCGAGCTCGCACCTTGGGCGATCCACCATTTCAGCACCACCAATTCCGCCGCGGCAAACCCCGGCTTGCCGTCCGGTGGCATGCGCTCCTCGTCGTCCTCGGGAAATTCCGCGCGCACGATCAGCCCACTTCTCTCCACCTTGCCCGCCACCACCGCCGGGCCTTCCTTACCGCCTTGAAGGAGGAACGCGTGCGTGTCCATTCGCAGGTTGCCTTTGGTTTTCGCCTCGTTGTGGCACGAGCCGCATCGATGTTCCAAAATCGGCGCCACGATCCGCCCATACACGGGCCAATCCTCGATCGGCTGGTTCGCTTCCGAACCGGGCTTGGCGGGGAGTTTCAGCAACTTGCGAAGCGTCGCTGGCGCCGAGTCGAAAAGGAAGCCGGGGCCATGCGTCAGCGACCCGCCGTCGTGACCCGCCACGGCCATCACCGCGACATTCACGAACAAGAGCGTGCGGTAGAGCCAACCGATGCGCCCCAACACCTGTGACCAGGCTTTCGCCAACAGCACCACCACCATCCCGCAGGCGAAGACAATGCCGAGCGATTGATGCCGCGCCACCAACTCCGGCGCGTAATTGCCACCGCTCCGATGAAGCAGAATACCCGTCACCACCGCCACCACGGCTGAAACCGCGCCCGTTCCCAGCACCAGCAAGCCCGCTCCATGCGGTGCCTTGGAGCGATCCGCACAATGGGCAACCTCCAGCAGCGCCGCCAGGCTCACGATGCCGATCGGCAGATGCAGCACCACCGGATGGAAGCGACCGAGAAACCCAACCCAGCCGGAACCGCCGAAGCCCCCGATCCACCCTGGCATCGTCGCCAAAGCTCCCATGCCGGCCAATCCAACGGCAGACAAAAGCAAAAGGGCACGGAACGAAAGACGGTCTGCGGAGGACATTTCGCCCGCACTAGACGACGAACCACCGCGCTCTACCAGCGGCAATCGCCCTCACACGTCGATCGTCGGACCGGACTTCGCCGCCTGCTTCCTTTGCTTCAGCCGCCCGCGCAGAAACGGCACGTAGCGCGTGAGGTCGATGCCGAGCACCGAGAGAGACTTCACCAGAATCAAGAGCGCCGTCGCCTCGTCGAGGAACGGCAGCGGGTCGGGCGCGATGCCGAGCGTCAGCAGGTAGCCGCCGGACAACAACGCGAGCAGCACGGCGAAAAATTTCTTCATCCGGCGAATCTGGCATCGATCCGGCTTCGGGCAATTGGACGATTTCCGGCGTTTTCGAACCGAGGTTGTTCTTGCCGGGACGCCACCGGTGGCAAAACTCACCTGCACTCATGGACCCGATTCTCCTCAAAACGCTCCATCTCGCCGGCGTCGTGGCGCTGTTCACCTCGATCGGCGCGATTCTCGCCGGAGCCAGCGATTGCTGCCGCAAAAAAGCCTCAATGCTGCACGGCATCTCGCTCGTGCTGATCCTCGTCATCGGCTTCGCCATGTTGAAAAAGCCGCCGATGGGCCAGTACTGGTGGATGGCCAAGCTCGGCCTCTGGCTGTTCCTCGGCGCCGCCCCCGCCCTCGCCAAGCGCGAGGTGCTGCCGCGCCCGGCGATTCTCGGCCTTTGCCTCGCCGCCGGCATCGCCGCCGCCTGGCTCGGTCTGGCCAAGCCGTTCTGATGCCACCATCGCATTCTCCACGCAAAAGAGCCGCGTTCGCCCGCGGCTCTTTTTTCGTGCCCGATTGGACAAAGGATCTTCAATCGATCCGCTCGACCACCACGCTGACCTCCATATGGGAATGGCCGGTGCCCTGGTAGGTGCCGCGGATCGGCGCCACGTCGTCGTAGTCCCGGCCGACCGCGACCTTCACGTAGCGGGCGTCCGCCAGCGTGGCATTGGTCGGGTCGAAGCCGATCCATCCGCCCTGCGGCAGATACACCTCGCACCAGGCGTGCGACGCCTGCGCGCCGACCAGACAGTCGCGCGGGCCGTTGTAGAGGTAGCCGGAGGCGTAGCGCGCGGGGATGCCGATCGCCCGGCACATGCCGATCATCACGTGCGTGAAATCCTGGCAAACGCCCATCTTCAGGCTGAACGCCTCCTCCATCAGCGTGCTCACATGCGTGGCGGTGGAGTCGTAGACGAATTCGTCGCGGATCCAGTGCAGGATCGCCAGCGTCTGGTCGAAGATCGACACGCGATCGAAGGTCAGATCCACCGCCTGCCGCCAGACGTCCGGCGTTTTGGAAATCAACCGGCTGTCCTGCATGAACGGCCAGACGCGCTCGCGGATCGACGGGTCGCGCAGATCGGCCACCGTCGACGACCTGGCGGCGTCGGACAGCACCAGCGGCAGGTTCCGCACCCGGATCCGGCTTTCGACCTCCAGCCGGTCGTGGGCCTGCGGCAGCTCGAAGTGGTGCGTGATGTTCTGAAACAAGTCGGTGAAACGGCGGACCCGCGTCGCGGGCAGCACCTTCACCAGCGCACCGAGCGTCTGCTGGAACGGAAACGTCCGCGGCTCCAGATGCAGGACGTTGACGCTGTCCCGCACCTGCGAGCCGTAATGGAAGACCGTGCGGTGGACCACCGAGAGCTTCATGCCGCCCGGATACGGTTCCGGTGAGCGCGAGGGCTCCGGGGCGTCGATCACGCTCACTGTTGCTGCTGCTGTTGTTGCTCGTCGTGCCATGCGAGTGCGGTGGAAATGGGCGTGAAAGTGGAAACCGGCCGGGATTGCACGCGCTCGGGCATGAGCACGTAGGTTTCGAACATCTCGTTGCCGATCGTGTTGAAGCGCTCCTGCAGGGCGTCCAGGAACTGGTGGAGGCCGACGTCGAACGCGTCGCCCGCCGAACCGAAATTGAGCTGCGCCAGCACGCGGCCGGTCTCGCGCTCGGCCTCGCAGGAAAACGTCCCGCGCGGCGTGGCGGAAATCCGGTGCAGGCTCTCGTCGACCAGATCGAGGCAGTAGCGGATCGACCGCGGGAACTCGCGCGAGAAGACCAGGAAGCGCACGACGTTCTCCGGCGTGATCTCGCCTCGGAACACCGAGCGGAACGCCCCCATCGCGCCGCAGGAACGCAGGATCGCGCTCCAGTGCAGCACGCCCGGCGCGCCGGTTTCGCCGCCGTCCTCGCCGCCCGGCAGGTAGTTGGCGATATCGAGGAAGCGCGTCGTCTTGTCCGCACGCTCCAGATGGCGGCCGAGGTTCATGAAGTCCCACGCCTCATTGCGTGACGTCGTCGACGCGGCGATGCCGTGGAAGCTCATCACCGAGCGGCGGATCATCGCGTAGAACGGCCCGGGATCGGCCTCCGCCTGCTGTTGCGCGTCGGGCGAGATCAGCGAGAGGTAGAGTGAATTGAGCTCCTCCCACAGCTCGTCGGACAGCTGGTCGCGAACCGTGCGCGCGTTCTCGCGGGCCAGGACGATGCAGGACACGATGCTGTTCGGGTTCCGTCGGTCGTGAGTCAGGAAACGGATCACCTCGGCGCTGCCGGCCTCCTCATACAGCTCGTTGAAAAGCTCCTCGTCCCCGTTGCTCAGGATGATCGGCTTCCAGAACGCCCGCAGGCGCTCGCTGTCGAGGCTTTCGAAATCGAGCAGCAGCTGCTGGTTGACGTCGATGAGGCGCGCGAGGTTATCGGCCCGCTCCACATAGCGGACCATCCAATACAGAGTGTTGGCGACTCGGGATAACATGGCGTTTTTTCAGTGGCGGAGCACCCAGGTGTCCTTGCTTCCGCCGCCTTGCGACGAGTTGACGACGAGCGAGCCCTTGGTCAGGGCCACGCGGGTGAGCCCGCCCGGGATGATCTTGATGTCGCGCCCGTAGATGATGTACGGCCGCAGGTCGAGGTGGCGGCCCTCCATCGCGCCGTCGCACCACGTCGGACAGCGCGACAGCGAAATGACCGGCTGCGCAATGTAGTTGCGCGGGTCGGCGATGATCCGCTCGCGGAACGCGGCGATCTCCGCCTTGGTCGCGGAGGGGCCCATCAGCATACCGTAGCCGCCGGACTCGTTCGCCGCCTTGACCACCAGCTCCGGCAGGTGGTCGAGGATATACTTCCGGTCCTCCTCCTCCGACGCCAGGTAGGTCGGCACGTTCGGCAGGATCGGCTGCTGGCCGAGGTAGTATTCGATGATTTTCGGCACGAAATAGTAGATCACCTTGTCGTCGGCCACGCCGGTGCCGACCGCGTTGGCCAACGCGACGTTGCCCGCGCGGTAGGCGCTCATCAGCCCGGGCACCCCGAGCACCGAGTCCTTGCGGAACACGGTCGGGTCGAGGAAATCGTCGTCGATCCGGCGGTAAATCACGTCCACCCGCACCAGCCCGTGGGTCGTGCGCATGTAGACGACGTCGTCGGCCACGATCAGGTCGCGCCCCTCGACGATCTCAATGCCCATCTCGCGGGCGAGGTAGCAATGCTCGAAATACGCGCTGTTGTAGCAGCCGGGCGTCAGCAGCACGCAGACCGGCGCGTCGCCGCGGCGCGGCGAGATGTGGTGGAGCATGTCGCGCAGGTCGCGCGGGTAGGAATCCACCGACCGCACGCCCAGGCTGTCGAACAGCCCCGGGAACGCGCGCTTCAGCGCGTTGCGGTTCTCCAGCAGGTAGGAGGCACCCGACGGGCAGCGGCCGTTGTCCTCGAGCACGTAGTAGGTGCCGTCCGCACCGCGGACCAGGTCGCTGCCGCAGATGTGGATGTAGATGTCACCCGGCACGTTCACCCCGCGGAACTCCGGCCGGTAGTGCTTCGCCTGCTCGATGTAGAAACGCGGGATGACCCCGTCGCGCAGGATCTGCTGGTCGTGATAGATGTCGTGCAGGAACAAGTTGAGCGCCATCAGGCGCTGCGTCAGCCCCGCCTCCAGATGCTCCCACTCGTGCGCCGGGATCACCCGCGGCACGGGGTCGAACGGGAAGATCCGCTCGGTGCCGCGGTTGTCGTGATAGACGTTGAACGTGATGCCCTGCTTCAGGAAGTAGAGCTCGCTAGTGGCCTTCCTCGACAAGAAGTCGCTCTCGCTCAGGTTGTTGAAACGTTCGAAAAGAGGTTGGCAGTGATCCCGAACCACCCCGGGCGCCGCAAACATTTCATCGTAAAAATTACCGGGATCGTATCCTTCAAACATTCGTCTTCGGGGTTTCCTTTCCTTTAGCAGCAGGCGGGCCAACTTCCCATCCGTCTGAAAAACCACGCCCACGCCGGTCAGACACCCCACCATTCCCCGAGCCGCGCTCAGGATGCAAGCTCATCTCTCCCGGCTGCTCTTATGTTGAGCGAATGAGGACCGAGATGAAAACGGCAGCGCCCCGAATCAAGCGTCCGATGGCATGCCAACGTCCCACGATGGTAGGGACGGACCGCCGCGTTCGTCCTCGCCGCCCGTGGAAAACTCCGTCTGTTGATCCCCTATGCGGACACACACTCCGGCTCTTCCGCCCCAAAGGAGCACCCGAGGATAGCCCCGAGCCAGCGAAGTCCCGCCCGTGGCCCAAGACGTTCCCAAAGAGCCGGAGCCCTGAAGGGGCTACCCAAATGCAGCGGCCCGCACCAATCCGTCCCCATTTGCCGACGGAAGCGCAGGGCGACCACGTCGGGCCGGCGCTCAGGAAGCAAGCTGCAAGCTCGCATCCCCCCTCATTTGATCGAAGAACGATCTTTGGAAGTCCAGCGGTGAGACCCCGTATACCCCGCGGAACTCGCGCCTGAAGTTGTTCAGCGTGGAAAACCCCAGCTCCTCGGCGACGCGGTCCGGCCGCTCGCCGCCCTTGAGCATCCGCCGGGCGACCACCATCCGCTCCTGCTTGAGCCACTCCTTGGGGGCTAGCCCGACGTCGCGCACGAACAGGGCGTGGAGATGGCGCTCGCAGCAGCCCAGCACCGCGCAGATTTCCCCGACCCGGTAGCCGCAACGCAGCGCGAGCACCTCCAGCACGGGGCGCACCGGTTCGCCACCTCCGATCACATGCCACATCTGCTTGGCTCTGATTATCTTCATAGCCACGACCCATCTGACTCCCAACATTCATACCGAACCCACCATCTTCCCGTCAACCTTGCTCATACTCCACGCGTTTCCAATCAATCGAGGCTCATCATTTACGCTAGATCTCCGTTTTTGAATCATCAGACATCTTGCGACCGAATACACAATTAAATGATAACACTGATCATGATGAAAAGCCGAGGCGCGCACCAGCCGCCTTCGACGCTTCCGCCGGGATCGCTACGCGCCGCCCCTGCCTGCGCCACGGCCGCCTGGCTATCCCTGGCGAACGGCCTCGACGCCCACCTCGACGCCGCAGAATCCGGTGCCAATGGAGCCTCCTACGCGGCGCCCGCGGCGCCAAACGAGCACGCGAAGCCCCCGACGTCGTCGCCGGCTATCGAGGCGTTGCGCGACAAGGCCGACCCGGACGTAGCCATGGACGAGGCGCTCGCCGGAAAAACGCTCCGCGGGACGCCGCCCCGCAGCCGATCCAACAACTCGGCCAGCCGCACGAGGGTTACCGCACGTTCCGCATGGAGGCGCGGCGCCAGGGCCGGACGACCCCGGTGCTCGGCCACAGCTACGACTATGCGTTCCCCGACGGCCGCGGCGTCGTCAACCATGGTCTACCGGGTTCGGGAAAAGCCGAACAACTGGGTGGCGATGACCGTGCCATCGGAATAAACTACGGCACCAATGCCGGTCGCGTTCCAGTCACCCTTCATCGCATGGTCATGGGATGGCGATTCGGACCACAGTTTCACCATCCTGCCCGGAGCCACGGTCGTGCCTCCATGCACCCCCGCGACGTTCTCACTGAGCCGGCTCATGTGGTAATAGATGCGCGCATACGACGCCCGGCTTTTGAAGCCCTGATGGTTGATGTTTGCTCGACTCAAAGAAGACCCGCGACGGCGACCGCGCAGATACTCGCAGTGTTCCTGCGCCAGCCGATCCAATCCCGGGTTGCGGGCGAGCGGCGCGGCCCCTTTACCCACCCGGTAGCGGTTGACTTCCTGAAGGATTTGATTGCTGAGTGAACCGCTCGACCTCACCGGAATGCTGACCACCTCGGGCGCGCTACAGGATGCGAGGACCACGCAACACACGGTTGCCGCCGCTGCACACGTATTGAAAGGTTTCATCGGGAGAGCAGGGATTGCAATCCGACCGCGCATGTTCAGCGCATGCGTGTGGATCTGGTTTTTGAAACAGTTTTCTCGGGTTTCACTAGAAGCATGCCGTTGGATAGACTCGGCATGTGGCAGTTCTCCACACGCCGGCATTTGATCGCACTTCACGGTCGCAGCGTGACGTCACGGTTCAGCCTCGATCTGGCGGCCCGAACCGGAGCGGAAACGCGGGGCGATCGCCGAAGGTGTCCGGATGCAGCCGCCGGCGAACTTTGTGGCGGTATTCCTCGACGGCCTCGATGTGCCGTTTCTCGTCGTCGGACAGCGGCATGGGCGGAACTCGTCACCATTACCTCCGATCGCCCCATGGGACATCTTCGTTCCGATCGAGTTCCGAATTTGAATGACGCCGGCACGCGACGACACCGCCCGCCTGAAAAGCCCGCGGCTTCGCTCAGCGGCGCTTGCGCGTGGCGAAGCCGAGTGCGAGCCCAGCCAGGCCGAGCCCGATCACCGGCCAGTCGCCGACGAGGGCGTAGAGCGAGAACGCCGGGCGCAGCGGCACCGGCACCTCGGCCAGCACGCTGCCGTTGGTGAAATGGCTGCCGGACTCGTCCGCGATCTTCGCCAGCGTGGCGCCGGTCGGCGAGACCGCCGCGCTGACGCCGGTATTGGCGCAGCGGATCATCGGGCGGCGCAGCTCGATCGCCCGGAAGATGGCGTTGTGAAAATGCTGCTCGGCGGCCTCGCTCTCCTTGAACCAGCCGTCGTTGGTCACGTTGACGATCACCTGCGGGCCCGGGCGGACGAATTTCCGCTCCAATCGCCCGACGGTGTCCTCGAAGCAGATCGACGGGATCACGCCGACCGTCGTGCCGTGCGCGTCGACCGGCAGCGGATCGAGGCTTTCGCCCGGCGTGAACGAGCCGCCGTATTCCACGCCCGCCTGTTGCTCGTAGATCTTTTTCAGCAGCGGGATCTGCTCCACCAGAGGGATTGTCTCGCCGAAGAACACGAGGTGGTGCTTGCGGAAGGTCCGGAGCTCGCCCCGCGCCGGCATCACCACCAGCGAGTTCCACGCCTTGCCCTTCTCCTTCTGGGCGAATCCCTCGTCGCCCACCGCCTCGCCCTCCAGCTCGGTCAGCCCCATCATCAGGGTGAAAGCGTCCTTGCCGCGCGCGCGGTCGACCGTGTCGAGGTTCTCCTGCCACATCGCCCACGAACCGTCGGCCATCCGCAGCAGCCGCCCGGCGAGCGCGGACTCCGGCCAGAGCACCCAGTCGGGAGCGATGCCCTTCGCCCGCAGGCCGTCGAGCGCCTTGGCGGTCTCGTCCTCGTAGGCCATGTGGATTTGCTCCGGCTCCCACAGCCAGCGCGCGGCCTCCTGCGGCGCGTTGATCTGCACCAGCAGGGCGCGCAGCGTCACCGCCTCGCCCTTGCCGAGGGTGGCCAGCCGGATCGCGCCATACACCGAGAGCACGGCCAGCGCCGCCGCCACCGCCGCGGCCTCGCGCCACGGCACCTTTTTTTCTCTGAAAAATTTCCACAGCGCGCTCGCCGTCAGCGCGTTAACCGCCATCACAACACCGGACAATCCGGTCACCCCGAAAAGGTCCGCCGCCTGCGCCAGCCAGGTCGCCCCGTGCAGCGCCACGCCCAGCCCGTTCCAGCCGAAACCGGTCAGCAACCACCCGCGCAGCCACTCCAGCCCGGCCCACACCGCCGCATGAGCGAAGACTCTTCCGAACCGCAATCCGCAATCCGCAATCCGCATTCCCTTCCCCCAGCTCGCGGCGAAAGCCCCGAACGCGCCGAAGAACAGGGCGAGGTAGGCGGGCAAAACGATCGCCCCGACCCACGACACCGTGTTCAGCCATTTCAGGTTGAGCGCGAAAAACGCGAAGCCCGCGAGCCAGCCGAGGCCGAAGCCCTTCCAGCCGGCGCGCCTGCCCTCCGCGGTCCATAGCACGGCGAGCATCGGCAGCAGCGCGATCCACACGACCGGCCCGAGGTTCGCCGGGGCGAAGGCAAGCGACAGCAGCGCGCCCGAGGCAAGGCAGGCGAGCGGACGGAGAAGCCGGGAGAAGCAGGACATGGTCGTCAAACAGTTGAAATCCAAAGAGTCGCGTCGAATTTCACGCGATCCACGCGAGAAATTCCTTGTTGCCGTCGGTGCCGGTGATCGGGCTTTCGATGACCCCGCGCCACTCGCGGCCGGATTCCTCGACGAACTTGCGGATCTTCTCCACCGCCCGCTCGTGCAGCGCCGGATCGCGCACGATGCCGCCCTTGCTGATGTCGTCGCGTTCGAGCTCGAACTGCGGCTTGATCAGCGGCACCACCATCCCGCCCTCCTCCAGCACGGAGAAGACGGCGGGCAGCACCTTGGTCAGCGAGATGAAGGACAAGTCCATCACCGCCAGCCGCACCCGCTCGCCGAGGTCGGCCTCGGTCAGGTAGCGGGCGTTGAACTTCTCCCGCGCCACCACCCGAGGGTCGCTGCGCAGTTTCCATACGAGCTGGTTGGTGCCCACGTCGATGGCGTGCACCTTCGCCGCGCCGCGCTGGAGCAGGCAGTCGGTGAAGCCGCCGGTCGAGGCACCAACGTCGAGACAAACCCAGCCGGCCGGGTCGATGCCGAAGGCGTCGAGCGCGCCCTCGATTTTCAAGCCGCCACGGCCGACGTATTTGAGCTTCTCGCGCACCTCCAGCGGCGCGTCGAGCGGGAGCTTGGTGCTCGGTTTGTCGACCGTTCGGTCGCCCGTGCGCACCTCGCCGGCCAAAATCAGGCGCTTCGCCTGCTCGCGGGTGTCCGCCAGGCCGCGGGCGACCAGCAGGGCGTCGGCTCGTTCTTTCGTCACGGGCGCGAGGAAACCAGAGACCGGACGCGGGAAACCAGAAAAAGCGCGCGCCCGGCGGTTTCTTGTTTCTTGTCTCGGATTTCATTCTCCCTTTTCCTCGCCCGCGTGACGCGCCACCGCACCGACGACCTCCGCATTTCCGGCATCAATCCGCTGATTTCCCCCGCGGTTCTGAACTACTACCTGCCGCTCGGCGAAAAGGCGTCCGAAGTCGTGAGCGCCGCGCGCCGCGAGGCCGACGCCATCCTCAAGGGCGAGGACGACCGCCTGCTCGTCGTCGTCGGCCCCTGCTCGATCCACGACCCCGAGGCCGCCATCGAATACGGCCAAAAACTCAAGGCCGAGGCCGACCGCCTCAAGGACGACCTCTGCGTCGTCATGCGCGTCTACTTCGAGAAACCCCGCACCACCGTCGGCTGGAAGGGCCTCATCAACGATCCGCACCTCGACGATTCCTTCGACATCAACCACGGCCTGCGCGTCGCCCGCGGCCTGCTGCTCGACCTCGCCAACCTCGGCATCCCCGCCGGCACCGAGTTCCTCGACACCATTTCCCCGCAGTACATCGCCGACCTGATCGCCTGGGGCGCGATCGGCGCGCGCACCACCGAATCGCAGGTCCACCGCGAGCTCGCCTCCGGCCTCTCCATGCCGGTCGGCTTCAAAAACGGCACCGGCGGCTCGATCCAGCTCGCCCTCGACGCGATCCAATCCGCCTCCCGCCCGCACCATTTTCTTTCGGTCACGAAGCAAGGCGTCTCGGCGATCGTGTCGACCGCCGGCAACGATTCGTGCCACATCATCCTGCGCGGCGGCAAATCGGGCCCGAACTACGACGCCGCCCATGTCGACGAGGTGGTGACCATGCTCAAGGAACAGGGCCTGCCGCCGCACGTGATGGTCGACTGCTCGCACGGGAACTCGCTCAAGGACTTCCGCAACCAGCCGCTGGTCGCCAAGGACCTCTGCCACCAGATCACCAACGGTTCGCGGGCGATCACCTCGGTGATGATCGAGTCCAACCTGGTGGAAGGAAACCAGAAGATCGACAAGGACCCGGGCAAGATGGTGCGCGGCCGCTCGGTGACGGACGCCTGCATCGGCTGGGATGACACCGTGCAGGTGCTCGACGGCTTCGCCGAGGCCGTGCGCGCGCGACGCGCAAAGTAGAGCAGCATTCCCGCTTGCGTCTGGCGCCGGGAGCCTGAGGGGCCAGGTGTCAGGGGGCGGGGATTAGGGAGAGAGTTCCGTTCGCCGCCACTGGGACCGCGGACTTCAGTCCGCAGCTTCAGGCACCTCGCCCAACCAAAGAAGGCTCTTATTTCATGGATTATTCCGCCGAACGTCGAAGTCCTCTCACACCTGCCCGGGGGCGAGGCTTCGACTGTGGGTTGAGGGTGGAATGGTCATGACGGATTGAACTCGTGGCGGGGCAGGTGTTGAGAGCGACGCCTTGTTAGCTCTTTCTATTCTTGGTTCGGTTCGTCAGCGGGGTGACCCGTGAATCGTTTCGACTTATCATGCGCAAGGAACTTCTTTTTAAGTTGATCCGCAGGTTCCTTGAGTTCGTCATGCGCTATCACTTGCAAGGAGTAGTCCTCAATCCGATTCAACTTGGCGGTCATCCGAATACACTCCAAAGCGAACATGATCAGTGAGTCTTTAGGACCATCATACAAGCTCTTGGGAATAGTCAGATTCGACACATCGAGCGTAATGACCACCCCATCCTTAGCAAGCTCCCCGCCGATCTTGATGCCAGCCGCCGACAGAAGATTGTGATCCTCCATCTTCTCTTTCGAGTTTGTGGGCGGGAAATGCGGGGAGCAAATGAAGGCCATTGACGTGGGCTCACCGGACATCGCATATCGGTCGTGGCAATACACCTTCTCGAATCTCGGCGTGTCACCCGCCAGTCCCGTAAGCGCCTGAATGGTGTATGTAACCGCGTCCTCGCTAGCTGTAGCCGCGCTACAAATTAGCAAAACCGAGGCAAATGTTGAGAGCAAGTAGCGCATGCGCTTTCTTTCTGGAGCTAACGTTCAAGATGAGCCGCGACCTTCGCTGGCGCGGTCTGTGCGGCTCGGAGCACAGACCGGGACAACTAGGGTCGTTGGCTCTAGCGCCTGGTTAGGCATTTTTCAGCACGACCTTGCGCTCAGGTGCTCCGGGCTTCCCACGACGGATGGTCACTTCAGCTCCGGCGCACAGCGGATAGTCCCTCAATACCGCTTCAATGCCGGCAAAAAGCTTCTCCGCGTTGGATCTATACATATAGAACGTCGTATCTCGCTCGCCAACCTCGTTGCCGTCGAACTCGCCGAGCTTCTTCTCTTCGATCACCGCGATCAGTCGATCCTCAATGGTCGCGAGATCGCACTCTTCGTAAACGTGATCTGGCAAGCCGACGCCGTCCAACTTGACGAGCACCGCTTGGTCGTTCGCGGCGGGCTGCTTTCCGAACAGACTTCCGAAAATACTCATGGATGATTTTGCCTAACGTTTGAAGTGTGGCACGGCGGGGAAAATGCGTCTAAAGCGAAGCGAACCAGCGGCGTTGTCCGCCGTTGCCACCACTGACTTGTTCGGTTCTTCTATTTCGCTGGGTCATAGGGCTTCACTTCCTCCGAAAGCTTCTTCGATGTCATCGCGTGAAGATCGACTTGCACGACAGCCGTCCCTTCGTAGCCGTTGTCACGGGCTTTGCCCGCGTGCGGCCCACTGATCTTCAAATGCAGAGTGTGATTGCCTCTCCATTCCGTGGGATAAACCCAAGGATTGTCCTGTCCCGCAGCGATCTCAGGCATCGTAATCTGGTGAAAGGACTTCCCGTCCCAAGCGAAAAGGCAGGTGCGAAACAACTTCGAGTATCCGGCTGAAATCGCGAGAATCCGCGAATCGGGACTCCAACGGAGGTGGTCGTCGTAAAAATCGAGAATATCAGTTCCGTCGATTTGACGCGGAGAACTATACAGTGTCTTTCCGTCCTTCTGGGTAATCTCCAACCGCCTCGTATTCGTGTCAGCCACCTTCACGACTCGCACCTGAAATGCCCCGTTCGGGGATGCGGTTCTCACGTCTTCCGACACTTCGCCAGCGAAGAGTGATGTCGCCGAAGCGAGGCTGATGAGCATGGGCTTCATATTCTTACCGAACGTTATAGATGAGCCGCGACCCTAGCCGGCGCGATCTGTGCGGCTCGGAGCACAGAGCGTGACGGATAGGGTCGTTGGCTCTAGCGACTGGTTAGGCTCCGTGGTTTTCTTCTGTTTCAAGATAGGGGGATTTGAAAGGCTCTACGAAAAGTCCTTTGGCGTGGGCCGACTGGATCGACGCTTCGCATCGATCCTTAACTCCGAGATAAATGTAATAATCCCAGCCGAAGTGGATAAATCGATCATCGATTTCGAGTCTGCACCAGAAATCTTCACGTAAGATCGATCGAATGATTTCTGGTAAATCAGCTACAGGAACGAACTGTCCTTCTTTCGGAGCAAGTGCTTTTCCCGGATTCTCGACGCCAACTGCGCGTAGCGCAGTAATCTGATCTTCTGTAATAAAGCTCATCACGCTTTCGACATGGGCGGATTCAATAGCGAGATAATCTTCTTTTTTTAGCGTAAAGCCGTCAAATGAACTGCCGATATCACTCATGGATGTCCAATCGGGCTTCATGTAAGCGCCCGTCGCATCCCTGAATTTGGGATTATACTTGGTGATGCGATATTGGTTCATTTTGCCTAACGTAAAGGATCACCGACCGCCGCCGGAAGCGGGCGCTGGCAGCGAATCCAGCGTCCAAAGAGCCTGGCGTGATGATACTGCAACGCGGGGCGGCGGTTCGTGTGCATCCGTTGGTTAGATTGTTTCCAAGAATGCATCTTCTCGGTTTCTCGCGTCCAAGGCTTTTAGCTGGGCAATAAAGTTGTCCAGCAGCACTGGCTCAGTCTTCAAGTAAAGCGTTGCTTCGCTGGCGACCTTCTTGATGGAGAAGTCATCAAAGTCGGACTCCTGCCGACAGGTGATATAGAGCTTGCCCGGCTTGGGAAAGTGGAACCGTGCATGAAATGCCCCGTTGGCATACTCTGGCCCAAACTCGCCAAACCGAATGTCGACCAAGCCTCCATGCACATGGTCCTTGAACGTGTCAAGGCGAGCCACGGTGTCAGTGAAATCTGAATAGCCGACGTAGACCTTGTTGGAGAACGCAGATACGCCATCTGACACATCGACCTTCAATTCGACCATGTCGTCGTCTGACCAGATCTTTGTGAGACGGATGCCCGGCTTCATGATCTAACGTCTTAGGCCATCCGGCGGCGCGCAGGAAGCCCGAATTCAACAGGGCGGCTTATCGACGTCGGATGCGCCGGCTTGTTGGCTCTTTCTTTTTGATCTTGGACCGCTGCGACTTCGGATATGCTTCGAGCATTCGTTCGAAACCCGTATCACCGACCATGTAGCTGAAAATCTCCCTCATCGTCATGATCTCGCTCAGCTTGAACCATCTCGGCAAATCCTTCACAGCAGCCTCGACCTGAGGAATGTGCTCGTAAAAGCAGACGGCGACGCATGTGAGCAGATCATCCTCTGCGGTCTCTCCCCGCGGCTGTCGGCAGGACCAGTCTGCAAACTCGTAGATCGATCGAATATCCGCCTCCTTGTAAGGATACTCGTAGGCACGCTTGAAGACATCGCTGAGATTGGACCAAAGGCTGTATGGCGTCTCGACATACTCGAAGACGTCTTTTCGATCTCCGAATCTCCGATGGGCCTCTGTCAGCCATTCCGTATTCATATTCTTTGAGCCAACGATTAAGCTGATGGACGCCGCCCTTCAAATCCCGCTCTCAGATGGCGCGCCATCGGCGTTCCATCCAGCGCCTGGTTCCCTCTCTTTGTGGAGGTGGATCGTGGTCAACTCTTCCGGCGGAAAGGACTCGCAAACGGCGCTCCGTGTGGTGGTGGAAGAGTGCGACCAGCAAGGCGTTGATCGCTCACACATCGTAGTCTCTCACCAGTGCTTGGGACGGATGGAATGGGAAGGCACCCGCGAACTGGTAGAGCGCCAGGCGGCACACTATGGCCTCCGCGTCGAGGTGTCGAAATACCGCGACAAGCACGGCACCGAGAGCACGCTGCTAGACTACGTGCGAGCCAGGCGGAAATGGCCGGACTCGCAAAACCGATTCTGCACATCCGAGTTCAAGCGCGGCCCAGGCGGGCGCGTGATCGTGAAGCTCTTCCGCGAAGATACGGGGCCGGTGCTCAACGTCTATGGCTTTCGAGCCGACGAATCGCCAGCCAGGGCGGAGAAGAAAACCTTCGTGCGTAATCCGCGCTTCTCATCCGGGCAACGCGAAGTATGGGACTGGCTGCCAATCCACGATTGGAGCGTAAGCGCTCCACCCAGCACCTGTTCCCGAGGCGACGAGAGAGGTGATAGATAGCCATGCATGACCTCTATCGTAGATTCCGAGGGCGGTTCCGGCATGATCCGCTCCGACCGC
>Ga0207709_10000225_pt1 | contig 71548 bp, 60 predicted proteins | sample KBSM34metaG_FD_184397 | JGI IMG/M metagenome (GOLD analysis project Ga0207709, IMG submission 184397) | Miscanthus rhizosphere microbial communities from Kellogg Biological Station, Michigan, USA - KBS M3-4 metaG (SPAdes) (version 2) | ecosystem: Host-associated > Plants > Roots > Rhizosphere >...
TCGCCAATTCGGCAGAGGCTGGGTTTGTTCTCGGTCCGCTGCTGGGCCGCAAGGACGTGAAGGATCCGCAGGCGGGCGCGGCGATCACGCACGCGCTGGCGTGGCTGGACAACGACAGTTTCGCCAAGTCGGCAGAGGCTTCGTTCGTGCTCGCACCATGCCTTTGCGCGGACAGTCAGCACCCTGATTTTCGAGAAAAAACAATTCGATGGTGTGAAAGTCATGCAGATAAATTTCAGGCCTCGTTCGTTCTCGTCACGTGGCTCAGGCAATGCGGCGACACGACTCGGGTGTCTCAATTTGTTGCGCGTTGGCTGCACACGCGCACGGTAAACGAAAATACATCATTTCTGCTGTTTGCGTGGATGAGAGCCGGTGGTGATCGAGCTGTAATCGCACCCCACGTCCTAAAATTCATCACCTCGTGGAGAGACAGCCGGGTCGTTCAGTCGCTTCAGCGGGAATGGAATAAGGGAAGCGCGAAGCGGCACTAAATCTCTTTATCATGTGCTCAAGGACAAGCCGGGCGGGCTGGTGGTAGACTACCTCGGTCTGGCCGACTAACTGAAGCATGCACTGGCGATCTACACGTGCCCGCTTCGCGGGAGTGCCAAGTGATCTGCGAAAAGTTTTCAGTTAAGAAGAGCGATTGAAGCTCGCGGTTCGGAAGAGCGCACCACCGCCTTGGATGCTTACTCCGCCGGGACGTGGGGCTCGAAGGTCATGGAGCGTTCGTGCTCGCGGGCTTTGGCGGCTTTTTTCGCCTGTTGGTAGAAGTGGGCCTGGACGCGGAACGGCTGCTGCCCCTTGGCGGGGGCGAGGCGTTGCGAGCTGCCGTCGGGGAGGAGTTTCGACGCCTGCGTGTTGTCCTGGAAGAAGGCTTCGAGGATGTGGGCGATCCCGCCGCGCGAATGGCGTGGGAAACGCGGATTTGCGGGAGAAATGCGAATTTTTTATCGAGTAGACCCTCGACAGGGATTCGTCCTGCGATTCACCTTTTCGCCGCCATGCTCGACCGCATTCTCGCCAAACGCATCGTCCCGGTTATCGTTCTTGATGACGCCGAATCCGCCGAACCGCTCGCCGAGGCGTTGCTGGCCGGCGGACTCGACATCATGGAGATCACCTTCCGCACCGCGGCGGCGGAGGAGTCGATCCGCCGGATCGCCAAGAAGTTTCCGGAAATCCTCGTTGGCGCGGGCACGCTGCTCGAAGCCGACCAGGTGAAGCGCGCGAAGGACGCCGGTTCGCAGTTCGGCCTGGCCCCGGGCCTCAACCCGAAGACGGTCGAAGTCGCCCGCGAGGTCGGCCTGCCGTTCTCGCCCGGCGTGATGACGCCGAGCGATGTCGAGCAGGCGATGGCGCTCGGCTGCAAGCTGCTCAAGTTTTTCCCGGCCGAAACCGCCGGCGGCGTGCCGATGCTCAAGGCGTTGGCCGGCCCCTACGGCCACACCGGCGTGAAATTCATCCCGACCGGCGGCATCACCTCCGCCAGCCTCGCCAATTACCTGAAACTCCCGGTGGTGGCCGCGATCGGCGGTTCCTGGATGGTCGACAAGGCGCTCGTGAACGAAGGCAAGTGGGCGGAGATCACCCGCTTGACCCAGGAGGCGCTCGCCGCCGCCGCCGCCGTCTGATCGAAAAGCCGGGCCCGACTCCATGAGCGATTCGCAGACAGCGCAGGTGGCGGGGATCGAACTGGGCGGCACCAAAACGGTGGTCGCCTGGGGGCTCTCCGACGGGACGGTGCTGGAAGAGCTCCGCTTCCCGACCACTCAGCCGGAAGAAACCCTCGGCCGGGCGATCGAGTGGATCCGCGAGCGCGGGCATCCCGCCGGTCTCGGCGTCGGTGCCTTCGGACCGGTGCGGGTGAACCCGTCCGCCGCGGATTACGGTTCGCTGCTGGCCACGCCGAAGGCGGGCTGGCAGGGTTTCTCGCTCGTCAAGGCGCTGAACGACGGTCTGCCCGGCGTGCCGCTGGTGCTCGACACCGATGTCAACGTCGCCCTCTGGGGCGAGGTCGCGCTCGGTGCGGCGAAAGGCGCGCGCGACGCCGCCTACATCACCATCGGCACCGGCATCGGCGCCGGCATCCTGGTCGACGGCCGCCTGGTGCACGGCGCGCTGCACCCGGAGTTCGGCCATTTCAAGGTTTCCCGGGCGCCCGGCGACACGTTCGCGGGCGTCTGCTCGTTCCATGGCGATTGCCTCGAAGGGCTCGCCAGCGGCCCGTCGATCGCCGCCCGCTGGGGCAAGGCGGCCGCCGAGCTGCCGGCCGACCATCCGGCGTGGGACATGGAGGCCTGGTACCTCGCGCACGGCATTCTCGCGCTGCTCGCCATCGTTTCGCCCTCGAAGGTGATCGTCGGCGGCGGCGTTTCGCAGGCGGAAGGGCTCCACCGGAAGATCGCCGCGTGCCTGAAAACCGCCGCGGCCGGCTACTTCGGTGACGGCGATTTCGAATCGCTGGTCGTCCCGCCGCTTCTCGAACAGGAGGCCGGCATCCGCGGCGCATTGTTGTTGGGAGGCGAGGCGATACGCCGCTGAACCTCCGCTCGACACCGTCCGCCATCGGGGAAGTGGACGGTTGGCAATCTCCCCGAATCCCATTTTCCAACACGAGAACCCAATCATGGCATACACAATCGGCATCGATTACGGCAGCAACTCCGTCCGCGCGCTCGTCGTACGGACCTCCGACGGCGCGGAGCTCGGCGTCTCGGTCTTCAATTACCCCTCCGGCAACCAGGGGATCATCCTCGATCCGGCCGACCATCATCTGGCCCGCCAGAATCCGGCTGACTATCTGCTCGGTCTGGAATCGACGGTGAAGGAAGCCCTCGCGCTGGCGGTCGCCGCCGGCGAAGGGTTCTCGCCCGACCAGGTCGTCGGCATCGGCGTCGACGGCACCGGCTCGTCGCCGATCCCGGTGGACGCCCACAACGTCCCGCTCTCGTTCGACGGGAAATATGCTTCCAACCCGAACGCCCTGTGCTGGTTGTGGAAAGATCACACTTCGGTCGACGAGGCCGAGAAGATCACCAAGACCGCCGCGGCCACCCGCCCGCAGTACCTCGCGAAGATCGGCGGCACCTACTCGTCCGAGTGGTTCTGGGCGAAGCTCTGGCACTGCCTGAACGTCGACCCGGCGGTGTTCGACGCCGCGTTTTCCTGGGTCGAGCTGTCCGACTTCGTGCCGGCGACGCTCGCCGGCGTCCGCGACCCGCGCCAGATCGTCCGTGGCGTCTGCATGGCCGGCCACAAGGCACTCTATTCGGAAGACTGGAACGGCCTGCCCGACGAGGAATTCCTTTCCAGCCTCGATCCGAAGCTCGCGGCGCTGCGTTCCCGGTTGTTCGACCGCGCCCACGACGCCTCCGTCCCGGCCGGCAAGCTCTGCCCCGAGTGGGCCGCCAAGCTCGGCCTCAAGGAAGGCATCGCCATCGCCATCGGTGAAATGGACGTCCATTACGGCGCGATCGGCTGCGGCGTGGACGAAGGCACGCTGGTGAAGGTGATCGGCACCTCGACCTGCGACTGCGCGGTGGTTTCCGCCGAGAAATCGGTGGCCGACATCCCCGGCATCTGCGGCATCGTGAAGGGCGCGATCCTGCCCGGTTTCTTCGGCATCGAAGCCGGCCAGTCCGCCGTCGGCGACATCTTCAAGTGGTGGGTCGAAGGCGTCTGCCAGGGCGACGGCGCGCTGCACGGCCGCCTCACCGAGGAAGCCGCCGCGCTGAAGCCCGGCCAATCCGGTCTGCTCGCGCTCGACTGGAACAACGGCAACCGCACGATCCTCGTCGACCAGCGCCTCACCGGCCTGCTGCTCGGCCAGACGCTGCACACCAGCCGCTCGGAAATCTACCGCGCGTTGATCGAGGCCACCGCTTTCGGCGCCCGCGCCATCATCGAGCGCATCCGTGAATACGGCGTGCCGGTGAACCGCATCGTGTGCTCCGGCGGCATCGCCGAGAAGAACCCGATGCTCATGCAGATCTATGCCGACGTCACCGGCTGCGAGATGCGCGTCGCCCGCTCGTCGCAGGCCTGCGCCCTCGGCGGCGCGGTCGGTGCCTCGGTCGTCGCCGGCGTCCACCCGGATTTCGCCACCGCCCAGGCGGCGATGACCGGGCTGAAGGACGTCGTCTTCCGCCCGCAGGCCGCCGGCCAGGCGGTTTACGAGGAGCTCTACGGGCTCTACCGCAAGCTCCACGACGCTTTCGGCGGCGTCACCGCTGCCGCCGATCTCGGCTCCATCATGAAGGACCTTCTCGCGCTGAAATCGCGCCAATCCCGCTAATTCCCAAGAAACCCCATCCGCATTCCCATGTCTGACATCGTTGATATCAATCGCTTCGACCACCTCGAAATCTGGTTCGTCTGCGGCTCGCAGGACCTCTACGGCCCGCAGGCCCTCGCCCAGGTCGACGTCCACGCCAAGGAAGTCGTCGACGCGCTGAACGCCTCCGGCAAACTGCCCCACAAGGTCGTCTTCAAGCCGGTGCTCCGCTCGTCCGAGGAAATCACCAACTTCGCCATCGAGGCGAACTCCGCCGCGAACTGCATCGGCATCATCACCTGGATGCACACCTTCTCGCCGGCGAAGATGTGGATCGAAGGCCTGCAGATCCTGCGCAAGCCGATCGCCGACCTCCACACCCAGTACAACCGCGACATCCCGTGGGAGTCCATCGACATGGACTTCATGAACCTGAACCAGACCGCCCACGGCGGCCGCGAGTTCGGTCACATCGGCGCCCGTCTGCGCCTGCCGCGCAAGTCGGTCGTCGGCCACTGGGGCGAAGCCGAAGTCCAGGAGCGCCTCGCCGTCTGGGCCCGCGCCGCCCGCGGCTGGCATGTTTCCCGCCGCCTGAAGGTCGCCCGCATCGGCGACAACATGCGCTACGTGTCCGTGACGGAAGGCGACAAGGTTTCCGCCCAGATCCGTTTCGGCTGGGAAGTGAACACCTACGGCATCGGCGACCTCGTCGCGAAGATCAAGAGCGTCACCGACGCCCAGATCGACGCGCTGTGCTCGGTCTACGAGGCCGAATACCGCGTCGCCGACGAACTCAGCAAAGGCGGCGCGCGCCACCAGGCGCTGCGCGACTCGGCCGCGATCGAAATCGGCCTGCGCACGCTGCTGGAAGAAGGCGGCTTCACCGCGTTCACCACCACCTTCGAAGACCTCCACGGCATGAAGCAGCTGCCCGGCCTCGCCGTGCAGCGCCTGATGGGCGACGGCTACGGCTTCGCCGGCGAAGGCGACTGGAAGACCGCCGCGCTCACCCGCGTGATGAAGGCGATGGCCCACGGCCTCGAAGGCGGCACCTCCTTCATGGAGGACTACACCTACCACCTCGACCCGGCCAACCCGCTGATCCTCGGCTCCCACATGCTGGAAATCTGCCCGTCGATCGCCTCCGAAGTGCCGAAGATCGAAATCCACCCGCTCGGCATCGGCGGCAAGGAAGATCCGTGCCGCATGGTCTTCAACTGCCCGACCGGCAAGGCCGTCAACGGTTCGATCATCGACCTCGGCAACCGCCACCGTTTCCTCGTCAACGAAGTCGAGTGCGTCGAACCGCTCGCCGAACTGCCGAAGCTGCCGGTCGCCCGCGTGCTGTGGCGTCCGGAGCCGGATCTCAAGACCGCGACCGCGGCCTGGATCTACGCCGGCGGCGCGCACCACACCGTGCTGTCCTACGCGCTGACCTCCGAGCACCTCGAGGACTTCTCCGAAATGGCGAAGATCGAGCTCAGCGTGATCGACGCGGACACCCGCCTGCGCTCTTACAAGACCGAGCTGCGCCAGGCCGACCTCTACTACCACCTCGCCCAGGGCATCCAGGGCTGAGGCCGACACGGCCAGGGGCGGGGAGGGCCGTTCGCGCTTCCCGCTCCTGGCGTTTTCCTGAAATCACCGCCCACCCATCGCTTTGCCCATGTCCGAGTATCAAGCCCTCAAAGAGGAATGCCTCCAGGCGAACCTCGAGCTGCCGAAGACCGGTCTCGTCGACCTGACCTTCGGCAACGTTTCCGTCGCCGATCCCGAACGCCGCGTGTTCGCGATCAAGCCGAGCGGCGTCGACTACACCGAGCTGCGCGCCGATCACATGGTCATCCTCGACTATGACGGCAACGTGGTGGAGGGGAACCTGCGCCCGTCGTCCGACACGCCGACGCACCGCTGCCTGTTCCTGAACTTCCCGGGCATCCGCTCGGTGGTGCACACCCACTCGCGCAACGCGGTGGCGTTCGCCCAGGCCGCCCGCGAGATCCCGTGCCTCGGCACGACCCACTGCGACTACTTCTTCGGCCCGGTGCCGGTGACCCGCACCATGACGCCGGAGGAAGTCGGCGGCGAATACGAATGGGAAACCGGCCAGGTGATCGTCGAGCGTTTCAAGTGGTTGGGGATCAACCCGCTCGACGTTCCGGCGGTGCTCGTCCGCAACCACGGCCCGTTCGTCTGGGGCCCCTCGGGCGCCAAGGCGGTGGAGACCGCCGTCGCGCTGGAAGCCGTCGCCGACATGGCCGCCAAGACGCTGGCGCTGGCCCCGTCCGCGCCGTCCGCCCCGCAGCACCTGCTGGAAAAACATTTCTTCCGCAAACACGGTCCCGGCGCTTACTACGGCCAGGCCAAGCTTTAACCCCATCCCACCACACACATGCGAGTCATTCACGCCCCGTCGCCGAACGAAACCTCGATGCTCGACACCGAAGCTCTCCGCGACGCCTTCCTGCTCGAAGAACTGTTCCAGCCGGGCGAGCTCACGCTCGTCTACACCGACCTCGACCGCGCTATCGTCGGCTCCGCGGTTCCGGCCGCGACCCCGCTGGTGCTCAACGCCGGCGACGAGCTGCGCGCGGCATACTTCTGCGAGCGCCGCGAACTCGGCATCCTGAACTTCGGCGGCCAGGGCGTCGTCACCGTCGACGGCACCGAGTACTCGCTCGAGAAGTGCGACTGCCTCTACATCGGCCGCGGCAGCAAGGAGATCTCCTTCGCCGGCCAGGGCGCGGAGTTCTACCTCATCAGCTACCCGGCGCACGCCAGCTACCCGACCACCAAGGCGACCCCGGCCGACGCCACCCGCGTCGAGCTCGGCACCAAGGAAGAGTGCAACGAGCGCACGATCTGCCAGTACATCCACGAGAACGGCATCAAGAGCTGCCAGCTCGTGATGGGCTACACCGAGTTCAAGCCGGGCAGCATCTGGAACACGATGCCGTCCCACACCCACCTGCGCCGCAGCGAGGTGTACTGCTACTTCGACGTGCCGGCCGGCCACGCCGTGCTGCACATGATGGGCGAACCGACCGAAACCCGCCCGCTCTGGGTGCACGACCGCCAGGCGATCCTTTCGCCCGCGTGGTCGATCCACAGCGGCGTCGGCACCTCGGCCTACCGCTTCGTCTGGGCCATGGGCGGCGAGAACCAGGCGTTCACCGACATGGACAAGATCAACATCTCGGATCTCCGCTAATCCTTCATGGGCGCCGCCCCGCGCGTCGCCCGTTTCTTTTCCCATGAGCGTTCTTTCCACCTTCTCCCTCGCCGGCAAAACGGCGCTGGTCACCGGTTGCAAACGCGGCATCGGCTTCGCCATGGCGGAAGCCCTCGCCGAAGCGGGCGCCGACATCATCGGCGTCAGCGCGTCGTTGGAGCCGAGCGGCAGCGCGATCGAAAAAGCGGTCACCGCCCTCGGTCGCAAGTTCACCGCCTATTCGTGCGATTTCTCCGATCGCGAAGCTGTCAAAGCCTTCGCCGAGAAGGTGCTCGCCGAGCAGGGCACTCCGGACATCCTCGTCAACAACGCGGGCACCATCAAACGCGCCCCGGCCGCCGAGCATCCGGACGACTACTGGTTCGAGGTGATCGAAGTGAACCTCAACGCCCAGTTCCTCCTCAGCCGCGCCATCGGCGCGAAGATGATCGAGCGCGGTTCCGGCAAGATCATCTTCACCGCCTCGCTGCTGACCTTCCAAGGCGGCATCACGGTGCCCGGCTACGCCGCGTCAAAGGGCGGCATCGGCCAGCTCACCAAGGCGCTCGCCAACGAGTGGGCGGCGAAGGGCGTGCAGGTCAACGCGATCGCCCCCGGCTACATCGCGACCGACAACACCGAGGCGCTGCGCAACGACCCGGCCCGCCAGCAGGCGATCCTTTCCCGTATCCCAGCCGGCCGCTGGGGCGAGACGGAAGACTTCAAGGGCCCGATCGTGTTCCTCGCCAGCCCGGCTTCCAACTACGTCACCGGCGAGGTGCTCGTCGTCGACGGCGGTTGGATGGGCCGTTAAAATTCGCAGAACTCTCTGAATTTGAAAGCGTCTCGTGGAAAACCACGGGGCGCTTTTTTCATGCGATCAGGCGGCGGGGCGGCGGCTCCTCACCCCTGCAGGTATTTGATCACCGCCTCGGTGCGGGATTGCACCTGGAGCTTGCCGTAGACGGCGTGGAGGTGGGCGCGCACGGTGCTGACGCTGATGCCGAGCTGGTCGGCGATCTCCTTGTAGAGCAGTCCTTTGGCGAGGCAGCCGAGGATTTCCTGCTCGCGGGGCGTGAGCGACTGCATCTCGGGCGTGGCGCGCTGGGCCGGGTGGAAATAGGTGACCACCTTGCGGGCGATCTGCGGCGACATCGGCGCGCCGCCGGTGAGCACCTCGTGGATGGCGGGGACCAGTTCGCGCGCGGCGTTGCGCTTCAGCAGGTAGCCGCTGGCTCCGGAGCGCAGCGAATCGAAGATCGAGTCGGGGTCCTCGTAGGTCGTGAGCATCAGCACCTGCATCTCCGGGTGGGCGGCCTTGAGGGTGGCGACGGCGGCGATGCCGCTTTCGCCCGGCAGGTTGATGTCCACGAGAAACACGTCGGGCACGTGCCGGTCGAAGTCCTTGATCGCGTCCTCGGCGTTCGCCCACGACGCGATGCAGGTCAGGTCGGCCGAGCGGTCGACGAGCGCGACCAGGCTTTCGCGGGTGATCGGATCGTCTTCGAGGACGGCGACGCGGACGTTCATGCGCCCAGCGTGTCAGAGCCGGCGGGGGCTGCCAAGGCCCGGCCAGGGTAGTTCGAATTCGACGGCCACGCCCCGGCCGGGCTCGTTGCTGATCCGGCAGGCGCCGCCGATTTCGCTGGCGCGGGCCGCCATGTTGCCGAGGCCGTCGCCCGTGGTGAGCGCCGGGTCGAACCCGCGGCCGTTGTCGGCGACGCGGATCGTCAGGGCGTCCGGGGCGGGGGAGATCCGGAGCGTCACTTCGCCCGCGCCGGAGTGCTTGGCCGCGTTGTGAACGGCTTCCCGCACCATCAGGAAGACCTGGCGGCGGAAATCGGGCGGGAGCGGTCGCGCGTCAGCCGCGTCTGGCAGCTCCAGCCGGCAGCGGATGCCGGCGGCTTCGAGCAGTTCGCCCGCCCGCTGGCTGGTGTAGTCGACGAAGCTGGCGAGATGGTCATGGCGCGGGTTGACGGCCCAGACGATCCGGTCGAGCGCGCTGACCGCCTCGTGGGCGGCTTCGGCGAGCCCGGCCAGATGTTCCGGGTTGCCTTTCGCCAGTTCGGCCAGCAGCGAGATCCGGGTGAGGTGCGCGCCGACCTCGTCGTGGAGATCGCGGGCAATGCGGGCACGCTCGCGCTCGATTTCGGCGTCGCGGGCGACCGGGGACTCGTGGGCCTGACGGAGGGGCGGCATGGCGAATGGCGGGGCGCGGAACCCTTGACGGATCGTCGATAGCGAGCGGGGGCTTGTCAATCCGGCCACCCGCCCCTTGGGGTGAAAGAACGCGCCACGGTCGCCGTATCAGGTGTCCGGTCGACCGTCCTGGCCGTGCGAGGGGACTCGATCCGTTCTTCGGGGCGACGGAAGTCATTCTCACCAAGCTGCGTCGGTCGGGGGAATGGTTCTCCGCGACTCTTCGGTTTACAAGCAAACCGGCGTCAGCCTAGGTGATGCCCGCCCGTCCCGGACGCCTTCCCAATCCAACACATCCGCGCCCAGTCTGGTCAAATCCCGTTCACCTTTCGCATGAATTGCGTGTTTCGCCGCAGGAAATTTTCTGGTTTTCAGTCGGCGGGGGGCCTCTTCAGGCTTCCCAAGCGCATTTTTTGCACGAAGCGTGGATTCGTGTTTTCACGAACACGTGGATTTTCCCACCCCGCCTCTTTTTTCGGATTCCAAACTCATGAGTGACAGCATCCCGGCTGCAGCCGAACCCAAGCCCTACACCGCGAGCGCCAGGCAGATTTACTCCTGGGCGGCCGGCGGGGTGACCATGCACCTGCTGATCACCCTTTACGGGCAGGCGATGAAGCTGCTCACGGTGGGCCTCGGTCTCAGTGCGCTGGTCGTCAGCCTCTCGATGATGCTGCCGCGCGTCGTGGACGCCTTGGCGGACCCGATCCTGGGACACCTTTCCGACAACACCCACACCCGCTGGGGGCGGCGGAAGCCTTTCCTGATCATCGGCAGCTCGCTGGGCTGCTTTTTCCTCTTCCTCCTGTGGTGGGGCGACAAGGAGTGGAGTAGCACGGCGCAGCTCATCTATCTAACTGTGGTCGGCACGCTTTTCTACACGAGCTGGGGCCTGTATTCGATGTCCTACACCGCGCTCGGCTACGAGCTGACGGACGACTACAACGAACGGTCGAAAATCGCGGGCATCGCCGGCATCGTGACCTCGATCATCCTGCTCATCAACGGCGGCGTGTTCTGGTTCACGCTTCGCCCGATGTTCCATCACGGCCTGATCCAGACCATGCGCGATCTGACTTCGCACGGCTTCGACTGGGCGCACATCAACGCGGTGCTCAAGACCGCGTTCACCACGGTGCCGGACCAGCCGACCAACGAGATCAATGGCATCCGCTGGGTGACCGGGGTCGCGGTGATCGTGGCGATGACGGCCGCCATCATCACGGCGAAAGGCTGCAAGGAGCGCTTCGTCAAGGCGAACACAAGCCACCCGAGCTCGATCGGCACCGCGCTGAAGGCCACCCTGAAGAACCGTCCGTTCCTCTGCCTGATGGTTTACAAGCTGTGCCAGCTGCTCGGAGAGCGCGTGTTCCAGGGGCTGCTGCTGTTCATCGGGATCTATTTCGTGTGCGGCGGCGACAAGGCCCAGTACTCGCAGATGGACTTCTGGGGCGGCGTCGGCTGCGGGATCATCATCATCTTCCTGATGCCCTTCCTGAAGGCCTTCAGCATGAAACTGGGCAAGCGCGCCGGTCTGATCCTCCCTTCGTCGGTGGCCGTCCTGCTGCTGCTGGCCCAACCGTTCCTGCTCCGCGAACACCAGCCGTTCCTGCTGCTCGTGCCTTTGCTGATGCTGCCGCTCCTCTCCATCATCAGCACGACCCTGATGAACGCGATCGTGCCTGACATCTGCGACATGGACGAACTCGAACATGGCGAGCGCCGCGAGGGTTTGTTCACCGCCGTGGTGGCGTTCATGAACAAGCTCGAGATCTCGCTCGCCTTCTTCATCGTCGGCCTCCTGGTCAAGCTCGCCGGCGTCGATGAGAAGACGATGCACCAGGCGCCCGAGGTGCTCCAGCGCCTGCTCTGGATCGCGATCGGCATGGGCGTCCTCTTCTCCGCCGGCGCCCTCGTCGCTTCGTTCAAGTTCAAGATGGACGAGGCGATGATGGACGACATCCGCCGCCAGCTGGAGGCACGCCGCCAGGCGAGGTCGCTCGCAGCGCAGGAGGAGGCGCCCGATTCCGCCGCCTGAGTTTCCACCCACGCCCGATCTCCGCGATTTCCATCGATATCCAACCAGACCCTTTTCCATGATGACCGCCGCCACTGCCGAAAAAGCCGCGCTCGATCGCGCGCTCCAACTCTGCACGGACAAGATCCGCGTGAACATCGCCGACATGGCCAAGCAGCCCACCACCTGGGCGCTCGCCGTGGATGGAGACTTCGCCAAATGGAACGAAGGATTCTTCGAAATCGGCAACTGGACCAGCGGCTTCTTCACCGGCATGGCGATGCTCGCCTGGGAGAAGACCGGTGACGATTTCTTCCTCCGGCAGCTCGACGCGCTCGAGCCGATGTTCAAGACGAAGCTCGAGGGCGAGAACGCCCTGAACACGATGCACGACATCGGGTTCCTCTACTCGCCCTACGCCGTCGCGCTCTACAAGCAGACCGGCAACCGCCACTACCGCGACCTCGCCATCAATGCCGCCGATGCGCTGGCCGGACGTTTCATCGAAAAGGGCGGCTACTTCCGCGCCTGGGGCCGCATGGACGAGATCGGCACCCACTACGACGGCCTCGCCATCATCGACTGCCTGATGAACATGCCGCTGCTCTACTGGGCGAGCGAGGAGACCGGCGACCCGAAATACCGTGAAATGGCCATCCGCCATACGGACACGACGCTCGCGAACTTCATCCGCGAGGACGATTCCAACTATCATTCGTTCCGCTTCGACCTCGAGACCGGCGCTCCGGCGCGCGGCGACAACTACTGCGGCCGCGGCGTCGAATCCCACTGGGCGCGCGGCGCGACCTGGGCGATGTACGGCCTCGCCCTCGGCTACCGCCACACCGGCGACGAGCGCTATCTGGACGGAGCCCTCCGGGTGACGCGCAAATTCCTCGCGAACCTCGACGAGGAAGTCGTCCCGATGTGGGACTTCAAGCTCGACGAAGTGGGACCGCACATCCGCGACGCGTCGGCCGCTTCCATCGCCGTCTGCGCGATCCAGGAGCTGGAAAGTCTCGGCAAGGCGGACGAAGCGATGACGGCGGCCAAGAACTCGTTGCTCGACCGCATCACCTCGGACGACTACCTCGACCACGACCCCGCCGTCCGCGGCATCCAGAAGAAGGGAGAAGTCGGCGACGGGGTGGGCAAGGCGAAATACGCCTACACCAGCTGGGGCGACTACTACCTGATGGAAGCGCTCGGCCGCGAACTGGGTCTGACGGTGAACTGGTGGTGATCCTGACCTATGCGTGAGATTCTTTTTTCCCGGACCCTCGGCGACACCCTGGTCCGCTATCCGTGGGACCCGAAAACCGGCCAGGTCGGGCTCGAACTGGTGCCGGTGACAGCCGAAAACCTGCTGGTCCCGGCCCGCGGCTCGCTGCGGGGCGAGGCGTTCATCGACGTGCTGCCGGGCAACGACCCGTGGCCCGCCCGCCCGGTCGACTCGCTGGTGCAGGTGAAGCTGGTCGGCGACGACTACTCGTTCTCCGGCGCGTTCGGCCACGGCCACACGATGCGCACGGCGAAAACCGTCGCCTTGTTCCGCTACGATTCGCACGAAGTGATCGAGACCGCGGAAGGCGAAACGATCGCGGTCCGGCTGGTCCGTGACAACGGCTGCCGGATCGAACACCGTCTTTCATGGGCGAAGGGTTCCGACGCGCTCGTGTCCGAAACCGTTTTCACCAACGGCTCGCCGGACCCGGTGACGCTGGAAATGCTCTCCAGCTTCTCGCTCTGCGGCATCACGCCCTTCCACGAAGCCGACGCCACGGGCCGCCTGCGCGTGCACCGTTTCCGCTCGGTGTGGAGCGCCGAGGGCCGCCACGAGGACCGCTCGGTCGAGGAACTCCACCTCGAGCGCTCGTGGAGCGGCTCGGGCACGTTCAGCGAGCGCTTCGGCCAGCTCGGCACCATGCCGGTCCGCCGCTGGTTCCCGTTCGTTGCCGCCGAGGACACCGCCGCCGGCGTGTTCTGGGGCGCGCAGCTGTGCTGGGCCGGTTCCTGGCAGATGGAAATTTTCCGCCAGCACGACGACCTCGGGCTTTCCGGCGGCCTCGCCGACCGCGAGTTCGGCCATTGGACGAAATCGCTCCAACCGGGCGAATCGTTCGCCACGCCGGCCGCCTGGCTGACCTGCGTGAAGAGCGATTTCGACACGCTCTGCGACCGCCTGACCGCGATGCAGGACGCCGCGGTCGACGAGCAGCCCGCAATCGAGCAGGACCTGCCGATCATTTTCAACGACTGGTGCACGTTCTGGGGCGACCCGAAGCATGACGACGTCACCGCCATCGCCGATCGCCTGAAGGGCTCGCCGGTGCGCTACCAGGTGATCGACGCCGGCTGGTACAAGAGCGCCGACACCGATTGGAGCAGCGGTCACGGCGACTGGGTGCCGAGCACGACGCTGTTTCCGGACGGTCTCAAGGCGACCGCCGACGCGATCCGCGAGCGCGGGCTGATCCCCGGCCTGTGGTTCGAGATGGAAACCGTCGGCTCGCAGAGCACGGCGTTCAAACTCGGCAAGCATTTCCTGATGCGCGACGGCATCCCGCTGACCTCGCGCGAGCGCCGTTTCTGGGACATGAATGATCCCGGCGCGATCGCCTACCTGACGGAAAAGGTCGCCGATCTGCTCGAAAGCTGCGGCTTCGGCTACCTCAAGGTCGATTACAACGAAACCGCCGGCCTCGGCTGCGACGACGCGGATTCCCAGGGCGAAGGCCTGCGCAAGCAGGTCGAGGGCGGCTACCGGTTCTTCGAACTGCTGCGCCAGCGCCTGCCGGATCTGGTCATCGAAAACTGCTCGTCGGGCGGCCACCGCCTCGAGCCATCGATGCTCGGCCGCACCGCGATGTCGTCGTTCTCCGACGCGCACGAACTGGTCGAGATCCCGCTGATCGCGGCGAACCTCCACCGTCTGATCCTGCCGCGCCAGAACCAGATCTGGGCGGTGCTGCACCCGCAGGACAGCGTCCAGCGCCTGCGCTACAGTCTCGCCGCGACCTTCCTCGGCCGCATGTGCCTTTCCGGGGCGATCGAGAAGCTCACGGACGAGCAGTGGAGCGTGGTGAAAGAGGCGATGGATGCGTATCGCCTGGCCGCGCCGGTCATCAAGCACGGCACCAGCCGCAAGTTCGCCGAACTCGGCGAGAGCTGGCGTCGACCGCAGGGCTGGCAGGCGCTTTCCCGCCATTCCGAAGACCAATGGCTGATCGTCGTGCATGGCTACGAGAATGCTCCGTCGAGCATCGAGATTCCGGCGCCCGCGGGCGATTGGAAGCTGGCCACCCGCTTCGGCGGCAGCGGCGATCCGGTGCTGCGTGGAGGCAAGGTGGTCCTCGAACTCGGCGGCGACTTCACCGGCCAGGTGTTGCTGTGGGCGAAGTGATCCACGGCAGCGGCGTGATCTCATCCTCGGGGAGATCACGCGGGCGGCTCGTGGGGCAGGGGGCGCCGCGGAGTTGACCGGGCGTTTCACCGATCGTTTCGCCAACCTCGCCCCGGCGGGTTGACAAGTGAGCCGGCCGGGCGAATCGCTAACAGGATCACCTTGCCCGCAAACCGCACCTCACTCGCATGCTTCGCCAGCTCGCCATTCTTCTCTGCTTCCTCGCGTCCGTTCATTTCGCCTGTGCGGCATTGATCCCCAATGGGTTGTTTGTCGATGGCGCCGTGCTCCAACAGGGGCGGGCGATTCCGGTCTGGGGCGTGGCGGGCGAGGGCGAACGCGTCACCGTGCGCTTGGAAGGGCATGAGGTGTCGACTGTCGCGCGGGGCGGCAAATGGTCGGTAAACCTGCCTCCCATGAACGCGGGCGGACCGTTCACGCTGACGATGACGGGCGAGAACCAGGTGACCGCGAAGGATGTATGGGTCGGCGAAGTCTGGATCTGCGGCGGCCAATCGAACATGGAGCGCGTGCTCGGGCCGCAACCGCCGCAGAAGCCGATCGAGGGCTGGCAGGAGGAAGTGGCGAAAGCGGACTACCCGCGGCTGCGCCAGTTCCAGGTGCCGCGCGTCATTCCATCCACCGGCGAGCCGGTGGACGTGCGCGGCCGCTGGGTCGCTTGCTCGCCGCAAACGGCCGCGACGTTTTCCGCCGTCGGTTATGCCTTTGGACGGGATCTCCAGCGGAACCGGGGCGTCGCCGTGGGCTTGATCGCGTGCAACTGGGGTGGAACGCCCGCCGAGGCGTGGATGAGCCGGGAAACACTGGCCGCGGACCCCGAGCTGCGCGACCTCCTGACGCGGCTCAAGCCGGTGCCCGTCCAGGGAAAGCCCAATCCGACGATGCCCTGCATCTTGCATGAATCGATGCTCGCTCCGCTCCAACCGTACGCGATCCGCGGGGTCATCTGGTACCAGGGCGAGGCGAACTGCCGGAACGCGGCGCAGTACCGGCGCTTGTTTCCCGTCCTGATCGGCGATTGGCGAAAGGCGTGGGGGCAGGGGGACTTCCCGTTCCTGTTCGTCCAGCTCGCGCCTTATCTCGGCAACACGCCCGAGCTTCGCGAGGCGCAGTTGCTGACCAGACGCAGCGTGCCCGCCACCGCGATGGTGGTGACCACCGACTTGGGCGACGCGGATGACATCCATCCCACGCGCAAGCTGCCGGTCGGCGAGCGACTCGCCTTGGCCGCCCGGGCCGTGGCCTATGGCGAACCGCTGGTGTATGCGGGGCCGGCTTTCACGGGAGCGACCTTTGCCGACGGCCTTGCAACGCTCCGCTTCGAGCATGTTGGCGGCGGCCTTGTGGCCAAAGAGGGTCCGCTTCGAGGGTTCCAGCTCGCCGGCGCTGACGGCATCTTCGCCGAGGCAAGCGCGGAAATTCGGGGAAACACGGTGGTGGTCCGCAGCGCCGCCGTTTCCGATCCGATCGCCGTCCGCTACGGTTGGGCCAACGTGCCCGACGTGAATCTCTACAATCGCGAGGGCCTGCCCGCCTCGCCGTTTCGCAGCGACTGCCGCTGATTCGCCGGACGCTCTCCTTGCGAGCCGCTTGAATTCGGGATAAAACCGGGTCTCATGTCACTTCTTCTGGGCGTCAACATCGACCACGTCGCCACGCTCCGGCAGGCCCGCTACGCGCTGCTTCCGGACTCGCCGAATGCCGAGCCGTCGCCTCTGGAGGCGGCGCTCGACGCGATCCGCGGCGGGGCGGATTCGATCACCATCCACGTGCGCGGCGACCGCCGCCACATGCAGGACCGCGACGCCCGCCGGATCCGCGCCGAGGTGCCGCTGCCGCTCAATCTGGAAATGGGCGTCACGCCCGAAATGCTCGCGTTGGCGTTGGCATTGAAGCCGCAGTTCGCCTGCCTGGTGCCGGAAACGCGCGAGGAGGTGACCACCGAAGGCGGCCTCGATGTCGCCGGCCGCCGGGCGGAGACGGGCGATTGCATCCGCGCGCTGCAGGACGCAGGCATCCGCGTGAGCCTGTTCATCGATCCCGACCTCGCCCAGGTCGAAACCGCCGCCGAACTCGGTGCCGACATGATCGAGCTCCACACCGGTTGCTTCGCCAACACCGAGGGCGTGGCGCAGCAGGCGGAAATCCAGCGCCTGATCGCCGCCGCCGAGCTCGGCCACGCTTCCGGCCTCCAGGTCAACGCCGGCCACGGCATCAACTACGGCAACCTCTTCAAGCTCTTCGCCGTGCCGCACCTCGCCGAGCTCAACATCGGCCACACCATCGTCGCCCGCGCCATCCGCGTCGGCTTCAGCGAGGCGGTGCGCGAGATGAAGCAGCTCATGTCGACCTATCCCGCCGGCCCATGCGATTGATCGGCATCGGCATCGACGTCGTCGAGGTCGACCGCATCGCCGACGCCATCGAGCGCCACGGCGAGCCGTTCCTCGCCCGCATCTTCACGCCCGGCGAACGCGCGTACTGCGAGGGACAGAAGCGCCCGGCGCTGCACTTCGCCGCCCGCTTCGCCGCCAAGGAGGCGATCGCGAAAGCGTTCGGCACCGGCATCGGGAAAGACCTCGGCTGGCTCGACATGGAGATCGTCCGCCGTCCGTCGGGCGAACCGGCGGTCGAGCTCACCGGCACCGGCAAGGCCCACGCCGCCACGGTCGGCATCGCCGAGGTCAAAATCAGCCTGACCCACGCCCGCGACTACGCCGCCGCCAACGCGGTGGCTTTAGGAAATTGATCTGTCTGCTGTTGCATGACCTTTTTTCTCATCGCCGTTTTGCTCGTGGTGGTGCTCAGCACGGTTTTGATCCGTGCGGTCGAACGCGATGCGGAAAAGGTCAATGGGACACGACTTCCACGCGGGCGACGCTGGCTGATTCCCGTGCCGATTCTGTTGTTCCTGGCGGCAAATGTGGACGGCGTTTTCAGCCTGCTTGCTTATCTGGAAAGCCATCCAAACGCTGCGCCATACCGCTACAGTGACCATCAGGCGTGGTCGACGGATCGCTTTATGATCGCTGGGCTGGTGGCCGTTGGCCTGCTGCCTTTTCTGCTGGTGAGACGCCCCTACCGCTTCCCGATGTTCGTGATGCGGACCTGGTTCGTGCACCTCGTGTGGGTGCTGATCCCGTTCGTGCTACTTGCGTTGGCCAGCGGAGTGCCTCTGCAAGATTGAGGATAAGCCTGCTCAGGACGGGTTTCGGGAAAACGTCCTGACCGGTTCACGCCGCTTTGCAGGCGACACTCCGCACGAACGATGAATCAGAAAATTTTGTCCCAAACGGCTTTCTGGAACCAAAGAGGCATCGGGTCGCACTTCACTTCCAGTTCCTTTCCGTCGGTGATTTCCGCCACCCACAGATGCTCGCCACCGTGGCGGGAGTTGTCGAAAAGGTAGGCACAATTCGTGTGACGCCCCGCATCCAGCAGAAGATCCAGCGAGCGCCCGTAGCGCTGGGTGATCTTGTCCTCCGGCACGTCGTGACCACCCAGATTCACGCGGGCTTTCACCCGTGCCACATTGATCGCCGGATCGTCCGTGGCGATGTAGTAGAGGTAGGTCCGATAGCCCGCGCGTCTCGCTATCTCCAGCAGCCCACCTTGTCGGGCGAGGACATCGCCGTCTCGAACGAGAACGACACTCGGTTCTCCAATAGCTTGCGGCGCAGGAAATCCGCGGCTACCGAGGCGAAATAGGCGCTCACTGGAACTTCCGAGAAATCCAGTTTCCCGCACCGAAGCGCAGGTGCCGCGCGTCATCCACCATCCCGGCCTTTTGCAACAGGGTGGAATTCGCGAAGAAATCCAGGATTTCATCGGCGGTGGCTTCCACCCCGTAGTCCCGCACATCCAAAAACCCGCGCTGCTCGATGTCCTTCTGCATCTCGTCCGGGTTCACATAAACGCCGAGCAATTCCGTCGGCACCACACTCTTGATGGTGCTCTTGCCCGACCCATTGGGGCCGGCAAACATCCGCAGTCGGGGCACGCTCATGGGATCCGAACCCGGGTTCCCACCGGCACACTCAGCGCTGTGGGCTTGGTCTTAACCAATTCGCGCGTTCCATCCGAAAACACCCGGTAAATCCCGCCTTCATCGCTCACCAACACCGCCTGACCCGTCGCCAGCGCCTGCCAATATGCCACGTCCACCGCCGCAGCGGAAAGACCGGGAATCTGCTGCTCCAGGTAGTCGAGTGATTTTTCCGGATCGGCCATGGAGTTGAGGGTTGAATCTAAAGGGGGAAGATTGGTTCAGCAAGCCTGCGGAGCCGCCGGGATGGACAAGTCCGGTGTAAACTTCCCCTGAAAACCCGCCGAGCCGAGTTCGCACCCCGTGAGCGGGTGCCAGCCCGGCTGCGACGCCCTTCGGGGTCGGATCGATGGTGCGCACTCCATCCGGTGGTAATCGTCGCTGCGCTCCTCGACCACCGGCTACCGTCGCTGCCATCCCTCGCGGGATGAAGAACTCATTTCGGAGTTTTCCTAACGTTGGGAAAGGTGGGGCAGGGCGCGTGCCTTTTTTCGGTGAGCGCGTGCGTTTTTGGGCAGGGAGTGTCCGATTTTACGGTGGGAGCGTGTTTCTTTTGAGAGGGAGGGTGCGTTTTTCCGTCGGGAGGGTGTTTCTTTGGGTTGGGAGCATGCGTTTTTTGGCTGAAGACCTGTGTTTTCCGTGTGGGAGCGTGCGTTTTTGGATGGGGGGCGTGTTTCCGGAGGCCGGCGCATGTGCTCTTGCGGTGAAGAAAACTCATTTCCGGAAGTCGTCGCGGTTTCGCTGGCCAAACTAAAAAGTCAGGTTATGCGTGTCTGTTAGATCTCGGAATGAGATCGCACACAGATGAACAATGAAAACATCCAGCATCACTATGATGCCTTCGCTCGGATCCAGGCCTTCGGTTTGAAATACGCGGACCGCTTCCCCGAGCCCGGGAAGGCGAGTGCGTTGTTCGCGGAAATGGCGGTCGTGGTGCCGCGGTTGGAACAACTCGGCGTGGGCAAGTTCGCCGGGGAAACGGAATATCATTCCGGCACCTCGGCCAAGCGCCGGGCGGCGGAGCAGGTGATCGAGGACATGCGGACCTTGCGCGATACCGCGAAGGCGATCGCTTCGGCCGACAAGAACCCGGATTTCGTCTCGCCGTTCTACCTGCCGAGGTCGAAGGCATTCGCCATTCTGGTGACCCGCGCGACCGCGGTGCTGCATGCGGGTCGCGCTCACGAGGCGCGCTTCCGGGAATACGAACTGCCGGTGGGTTTCCTGGATGCGTTCGCGGTGAAGCTGGCCCAGCTGGAGGCGGCGGACGACCAGCAGGAAGCGGGCTTTTCGGCGCGGGTCGGGGAAACGGCCGCGATCGTGGCGGCGGTTGACCGGGGCATCGAGTTGCGGCGGGAGCTGATGCCGCTGATCCGCAACAAGTTCAAGGATGAGCCGGGCATTACCGCGGAATGGGAGACGGCGTCGCGCATCGTGCGCCGCCAACGCTCGCAGGAGGAGCCCGAGACGGCGGCGTGAGGAGGGTGGGGCGGCCTCGCGAGGGTGGGGCGCTCTCGCCGAGAGCGCCTTCGCGAGCCGCTCCGGCCACAGCGTCCTTTCCAGCGACTCGAAGTCTTCGATCCTCCCTCCACCCGAGGTGGCTCCCCACGCTTCGAAGGCGGCCTCATCGAGGCCGCCCTACCTTTGGCCTTCCCTCACGCCTCCGGGCGGCCGACGAGGTCGGAGAAGGCGGCTTCCAGGCTGGCGAGGGTGGCGGGGTCGGTGACCTGCCGGCCGTCGCCGGTGGTGAGGTAGAGGGTGTCCATCGCCACGCCTTTCTCGGTGCAGATGCGGGCGTGGGCGGTGGTCAGGCCGTGGGTGTTGACGGCCTGGAACAGGTCGTGCAGCAGGCCGATGCGGTCGAGCGCCTGGATCTCCACGGTGGTGCAGACGGGGTGGAGGTCGTTGCTGACGTAGGCGCGCACGGGCACCGGGATGCCGCTGTCGGTGCGCGGTTTGAGGAAGTTGGTCTTCCGCTTGAGGAATTTCTCCGGTTCGTACGCCGGGGCGCGGAGGATCTCCTCGAACACGGCGAGGAAGCGCTTGCGCACGCCGGGCTCGGAGACCGGCTCGAAGTTGGTGTTACACACGCGGAAGAGGTCGACGACGATGCCGTCGGTGCGGGTGAAGAAGTCGGCGGAGAGGATGTTGAGCTGCTCGGAGGCGAGCGCACAGCAGATCTTCTCCAGGAGCAGCGGCTTGTCGCGGGTGGCGAGGACAAGCTCGGTGTAGCCTTTGTCGGTGTGGTCGATCCACTTGATGCAGGACGCGAAGGAGTCGCCGGTCTCGCCCTCGCGCTGGAGGAAGTGGCGGACGGTGCGGACCTGGGTGACGATCTGGCCGGGCTCGCGGAAGCGGAAGGCGGCGGCGGGCATGCCCTCGAAGTGGCGGTGGATGTCCGGGTGGTAGTCGTCGCGCATCAGCCCGATCACGGCGTCGCGCAGCTCGATGCGCTCGCGGTCGAGCGCCTCGGCGTATTTCTCGCGGCCTTTGGCGAGGAAACGCCGGGTGGCGGCGTGGAGCTGGATCATCAGGGCTTCCTTCCAGCCGGTCCAGGCGTCGGGCGAGGTGGCGTTGGAGTCGGCGTAGGTGAAGAGGAACAGGGCGTCGAGGCGGGCCTGGGTTTTGACGATGGAGGCGAACTCGGCGACGACGTCCGGGTCATCGATGTTGCGGGTGGTGGCGGTGCGCCAGAACGTCAGGTGGTTGTCGACGAGGAACATCACCAGCGAGCGGCGGGTGCCCTGGATCTGAAGCCGGTTACAGAGGCGCGAGGCGAGGATCGCCGAGCCGTCGATGTGTTCGCGGACGTTCTCGGCGCGGCCGGTGTCGTGCAGCAGCACGGCGATGTAGAGCGCGTAGGGGTCCTCGATGGCGCGGAACAGACTGGCGTAGCGCTCCTTGCGCGGCTCCTCGTTGCCGACCAGCTCGTCGAGCTGCTCGACGCAGCGCAGCGTGTGCTCGTCCGCGGTGTAGCGGTGGAAGAACTCGTGCTGGACGAGACAGTCGAGCGCGCCGAACTCGGGCAGGTAGCGGCCGAGGAAGCCGACGCGGTGCATCTGGCGGAGCGTGCGGGCGGCGTCGCCCTTGCGCTCGAGGATCGCCTGGAACGTCTCGCGGTTCGCCTTCGAGTAGCGGAACGGGCGGTCGATGTCCTCCCAGTGGTCCTTCACCAGCTTGCGCATCGGCGGGCTGAGCCGCAGGCCGCGCAGCTGGCAGTGCTGGAACATCCGCATCAGCTGGTGCGGGTCGTTATTGAAGATGTCGCCGTGGGCCGGGTAGATGCGGCCCTCGCGGGCGATGAAACCGTCGAATTCCTCGCGCTTCTTTTTCCGGAAGGTGAGGAACGAGCGGATGCCGTTGTCCGCCTGCGCCTCCTTCTCGATCTGGAAGCTCTCCATCAGCGAGGTGGTGTGCTGGTAGAGGTTACGCGTGTGGCGGTAGTAGTCGCGCATGAACGCCTCGGTGCGGCGGAGGATGCTGCGCTGCGGGTATTTGAAATTGGTCGCCACCACGCCCTGGAGGTGGAGCGTGAGCAGGTCGGTCGCCTTGCGCGTGTCGTAGTGGAGTTCGTTGCGGACGCGGTGGAGGAAGTCGTGGCCGTCCTCCAGCTCCTTGAGGCCGTTGGCGGAGAGCAGGCGGTCCTCGACGAGCTTCCTGAGGTCGGCGGTGCCGCGCTTCGCCTTGGTGACCCACAGGATGTTCTGGTAGTCGCGCAGGCCGCCGCAGCTTTCCTTCACGTTCGGTTCCTGGAGGAACACGGTGTTCGAATAGCGCTTGTGGCGGCTGCGGATGTCCTTGCGGCGGAGCTCGAAGAACGCGTCCTGGTCCTTGAGGATGCATTCCTTGCGGAAGCGGGCTTCGAAATCCTTGAACAGCTTGGCGTCGCCGGCGATCAGCCGGGCGTCCATCAGCGCGGTCTTGTTCTCCTGGTCGGCCTTCGCCTGCTCGACGCATTCGACGATCGAGCGGCAGGCGTGGCCGACCTTGAAACCGACGTCCCACAGCAGGTAGAGGATTTTCTGGACCACTTCCTCGAGCGGCTTCGGCAGGCGGGTCGAGGCGCGCGGGACGAGGAAGAGCAGGTCGATGTCCGAGCGCGGGTTGAGCGTGCCGCGGCCGTAGCCGCCGGTGGCGACGAGGGCGAACGGCGGGAACTCGCCCTTGGCCTCGGCCAGCGTCATTTTCAGCACCGCGGCGAGCACCACGTCGATCAGCTCGGCGCGGGCCTCCGCCACCTCGATGCCTCCGGCTCCGGCGCGGTGGCGGAGCTGGATGCGGTGCTCCTCGATCTTGATGAACCGCTTGTAGAGCGCGATTCGTTCGGCCGGCGAAAGCTGGTTCAAGAGGGAGGTCTTGAACGCCTGTTTGGCGTGCGCGTGGAGCGTCTTGAGGTGATTCATGGGGAAGAAATGACGGATTCCTAAATCCGAATGCCGGAATGAAGAGGGGCGCGTGCGGGGTGCGAGCGATTCGGAGCGATCGAGGATTCTGGGTGAGTCGTTAGGATTCAGTCATTTGTCATTTTGCCTGCGTTCCCATCACGGTGCCCATGCGCGCATACAGCTCGACCTGCCTCGCGGAGCACGAAAGCAGATCCTCCGCCAGTTGCACGCGTCCGGGTTCGAAAATCGTGATCGTCGAGGAGCCGCCGAAGGCGAAGCAGCCTTTTTCCGCGCCCTTTTCGACCGCCCGGCCGGGCGTGAACGTCTGGTGGATCGAGCCGACGCAGGTGGCGCCGATTTCGAGCAGCAGCACGGTGCCGAAGGCCTCGGTTTCGAGGCGGGTGACGGTGCGCTTGTTCTGCCAGAGGTAGGCGAGGTTCTGGCGCAGGGCGAAGGGGGAGACCGAGAACAGCGGGCCGTTGATCACGCGGGTGTCCGACGGCACGCCGGCGGCGGGGAAGTGGAAGCGGTGGTAGTCGACCGGGCAGAGGCGGGAGAGCACGAGCGAGCTGGCGGCGTAGCGGCGGGCGAGATCGGCGTCGCCGAGCAGCGCGGCGAGGTCCCAGCGCTGGCCTTTGACGAACACGCCCTCGATTTCCGACGCGTTCTGGAACCCGAGGTGGCGGCCGTCGGCGGGGAATACGACCGAGCCCGGATCGGCGTCGATCGGCCGGGCGGACGGCTTGAGCTTGCGGTAGAAGAACTCGTTGAAGCTGCGGAACGAATCCGGCGCGTCGGCGAAGTCGGCGGGGTCGAGGCCGTAGGTGGCGAGGAACGGGGCGACGCGGGCGGCCGAGGCCGGGCGATCCATCCGCCAGCCGTAGAATTTCGAGAAAAACGGGCGTTTCACCAGCGCGTGCAGGGTCGCGCGGCCGGTCGGCGTGCCATAGGCCCAGCGCAGGAACGCCTCGCCGTAAACCTGCTCGGTTTCCGTCAGGCCGGTGTGGCGGTTGAAGTATTGGATCGGCTCCACGCGCGCTTTTACGGGGTGGAGGGGAGGGGCGCAAGGCGGGGGAGTGCGGGCGCGGACCGGGGATTGCCAGAATTGCGAGCCGTTCGTTAGAAAGGCGGTCGTGCATCCCTCCCTCCGCCATGTCGCGCACCGCCCCTGGCCTTTGCCCGCGCGGGCGTGGCGGTGGCGGCAATCATGGCTCGATCTCGCGTTCCTGCACTACCGGGCGGACGCGGACGCGCTGGCGGCCATGCTGCCGGCGGGATTACGGCTCCAGCGGTTCGACGGTTCTGCGTGGGTCGGTCTGGTTCCGTTCCGGATGGCCGGGGTGATGCGACGGCCGCTTCCGCACGTGCCGCTGTTTTCAACGTTTCCGGAACTGAACCTGCGGACCTATGTCGAGAGCGGCGGTAAACCCGGCGTGTGGTTTTTCAGCCTGGACGCGGCCTCGTGGCCGGTCGTGTTCGGCGGGCGGCGCTTTTACGGCGTGCCTTACCACTGGGCGTGCATGCGCCAGCGGCTCGAGGAGGGTTGGCACCACTTTTCCAGCATCCGCCGCGACGGCGGGGCGAGGTTCGAAGGCCGCTACCGGCCGGTCGGCGAGGTCTTCCATCCCGGCCCCGGCACGTTCGAACACTGGCTGACGGAGCGCTATTGCCTGTATTCCTCGGTCGATGGGCGCGCCATCGAGCGGGTGGAGGTGCATCATGCGCCTTGGCCGCTGCAACGCGCGGAGGCCGAGATCCGGGAGAGCGATGTGCTCTCCGCCGCCGGCATCGTGCCGTTGGACCGCGAGCCCGTCGCCCATTTTTCGAGCGGAGTGCACGTGGTTTCCTTCGCCAAAGAGCGGGCCTGAAGGCATCGCCGCCCGCCGGAACCGGAGAAAATCCGGAATAAACCGGCCGGCCGCGCCTCGGGAATATCCCCGTCCGCCATGCCGAATCCGCCAGCCCATTTCCCTTGCCGCTCCATGCCGCCGCGACTATTCCCCACGGCGATGAAACGTCCGGCGCTGCTCCTGTTCACGGCCACGGCCTGCTTCACCTCGTGCCGTGAAAAGCCGGCGGAGGTGGTCGTGACGGAAACCCGGCCGGTGACGCTGCGCGACACGGCGCCGAAGCTCGACGCGACCAGCGACGAGCGGTTCCGCGACGCCAAACCGAGCCCGGTGCAGGGCGACACGCCCGACGGCTGGCTGAAGATGCCCGCCACCCAGATGCGTTTGCTGAACTACCGCTTCGGCGAGAGCGGCATGGGCGAGGTGTGGGTGTCGATTTCCTCCGGCAGCGTGCTCGACAACGTGAACCGCTGGCTCGGCCAGTTCGGCGCGGAGAAACTGGACGCCGACGGGCTGGCGAAACTCCGCCACGTGCTGCTCGCCGGTCTGGACGGCGTGTGGGTCGAGGCCGAGGGCGACTACGCCGGCGGCATGGGCGCCGCGCCGCGCGACGGCTACGCGCTGGCCGGGGTGGTCGCGATCGACCGTCACGGCCGGATCCTGACCGTAAAAATGATCGGCCCGAAAGCCGAGGTCGCCGCCGCGAAGGCGACCGCCGAAGCCTTCTCCCGCGGCCTCCGCCTCGCCGAATGACCCGTTCGCCCGGCGGACCGTCGCGGTTCGCCCAGCTGATTTTCCCTCATGGAATCCGATCCCATTCCCGCTGACCGCCCGGACCGCTCGCTGCCCGGGCGGCTGTTCGATTTCCTGTCCGGCTTCGGCCTGGCCACCACGCTGCTGCTGCTGCTCGGCGTGCTGACCTGGCTGGCCACGCTCGAACAGGTCGACCACGGACTCTACGACACGCTGAACAAGTACTTCGATTGGAAGTCTTGGTATCTGTTCCCCGAAATCAACGGCAAGCCGCTCTACCTGCCGCTGCCCGGCGGCTACTGGGTGTGCGCGCTGCTGCTGGTCAACCTCTCGCTCGGCGGCGTGGTGCGCGCCCGCAAGGGCTGGAAGCACGCCGGCGTGCTGATCGCCCACTCCGGCATCCTGCTGATGCTGGTGGCCGGCGGCGTGACCCAGCATTTCTCCGAACGCGGCAACATGCGCGTGAGCGAGGGCGAAACCTCGGACGTGGCGGAGGATTACTTCGAGTTCGTCGTCGAGGTCGCCGAGATCAAGGACGGCAAACCGGCCGACCTCCATGTCATCCGCGGCGAATGGCTGACCGACCTCGAGGGCGACACGCGCCGGACATTCAAGCTGCCCGAGTTCCCGTTCGACCTCCAGCTCACCCGCTACCTGAGCAACGCGATGCCGGTGGCCGCCACCGAGCGCGCGCCGGCCGAGGGCGAACCGGTCGTCGACGGCTATTTCCTGATGGAGCGTCCGGGCGAAAAGCAGGCCGAGGCGAACAACGCCGCCTGCTATGCCCGCGTGCTGGGCCGCGACGGGGCCACGATCGGCGGCCCGTTCATCCTCGCCGGCGCGAGCTTCCACCCGTTCACGCTGCGGCATGACGGCCGGACGTTCACCATCGACATGCGGAAGCGCTCGTGGGTGATGCCGTTCCAGGTCCACCTCAACAGCTTCAAGGCGGAGTTCTACCCCGGCACCCGCAAGGCGAAGAGCTTCGAAAGCGACATCACCCGCATCGAAAATGGCAAGGAAGCCCGCTCGCTCATCCACATGAACGCGCCGATGCGCTACGAGGGTCTGACGTTCTTCCAGGCCAGCTACGGTCCGCCCGGCGCGGGTCCGGGGCAGAACCTCTACTCGGTGTTCGAGGTGGTGCGGAACCCGGGCGACCAGTGGCCGAAATACAGCCTCTACATCGTCAGTTTCGGCCTCGCCGTGCATTTCCTCCTCAAGCTCGCGTTCTTCTTTTCCGCCCGTTCCCGCTATGAGCACCGCTCCTAAACGCCCGGCCGCCGCGCGCTGGATCCTCTTCGGCCTGTTCTGCGCCGCCATCGCCGCCGTGTTCCTGGCCATGGTCAAGGACATGACGCCCGCGTCGTCGCTGCGGAAAATCGACGGCTACACCGCGTGGCCGAAGGAAACCGTCCGCCTCGCCGAGACGCTGCCGATCCAGGACGGCGGGCGAGTCAAACCGCTCTCGACCTACGCCGGCTTCGCGATGCTGCGCCTCAACGGCCAGCGCTCGCTCAAGATCGAGGACGGCGAGGGCAGGAAGGTGACGCTCAAGCCGACGGCGTGGGCGCTCGACTGCCTGTTCCGCCCGGACAAGGCGGCCGATTTCCCGACCTTCCGCCTCGACAACTCCGCGGTGATCGAGGCGCTCGGGCTCAAGACCGGCGAGCGCCGCGACCACTACAGCTACAACGACCTGATGCCGGGACGCGACAAGCTGATGGACCTGGCGAAGTCGTATGAAAAGACGGAGGCCGCCAAGCGCGACCCGCTCCAGCAGCAGACGATCGATTTCGCCGCCAACGTCCGCGCGTTCGAAAGCCTGATCGGCTACCTCGGGTTCGCCCGCGTCGGGCTTCAGATGCAGGCCGTCGCCGGGCAGCCGGCGAAGTCGACCGACCTGAGCACGGTGATGCAGGCCGCGCCGCAGATCCGCCAGGTGATCGCCGATGCCCAGAAAAAGGAGCAGCAGCTCTCGCCGCACGTCCAGGCGCTGCTCGAACAGGTGCTCGACGCCGCCAATTTCTCGTCGGGCGAATGCTTCTTCCCGCCCGCCGAAAAGGACGGAAAATGGCAGAGCGCGGGCGACCGAATCATGGCCGTGATGGGCGGCAAGGACGCCAAGCCCGAGCTGGCCGTGGCCGACATCAAGCTGCTGGAAAAAACCGCCCGCGCGACGGACAAGGGCGACGACGCCTTCCGCGCGCAGTTCGCCGAGCTGCGCGACACGCTCGTCGCCCGCGCCAAGGCGACCGGCGAATACCGGGCGATCGAGCTGGAGGCCTCCTACAACCGCGCCGACTGGTTCCTCAATGCCTTCGTGTTCTTCCTGTTGGGCAGCCTGCTGGTCGCGCTCGGCCTGATGGGTGGATCCCGTCGGATCGGCAAGCTCTGCACCGGCGCGGCCTGGCTTTGCACCCTCGCCGGCGGCGTGCTGTGTGCCGTCGCCATCACCCAGCGCTGCCTGATCATGCAGCGCCCGCCGGTCGGCAACCTCTACGACACCATCGTCTTCATCGCCGCGGTGCTCGTCGTGCTCGCCCTCTTCCTCCAGTGGGTCACGCGCCGTCATTTCGCCCTCGCGATCGCGGCCTTTGGCGGTGCGGCGCTGGTGCTGCTCGCCCGCAAGTTCGAGGTCGGCGACGCCAAGGACCACATGGACCCGCTGGTCGCCGTGCTCAATTCCAACTACTGGCTGACCATCCACGTCATCACCATCACGCTCGGTTATGCCGCCGGTCTGCTCAGCGCCGCGCTCTCCGCCGTCTACATCCTGCTGCGCGGCTTCGGGCTGATGGAGGACGACCGCAACCTGCGCCGCAGCCTGACCCGCGCCGCCTACGGCTGCATCTGTTTCACTCTCTTCCTCTCACTGGTCGGCACCGTGCTCGGCGGCATCTGGGCGAACGACTCGTGGGGCCGCTTCTGGGGCTGGGATCCCAAGGAGAACGGCGCGCTGCTGATCGTGCTGTGGAACCTCGCGCTGCTCCACGCCCGCCTCGGCGGCTACATCCGCGAGTGGGGCGTGCACGTCTGCTCGGTCCTCGGCGCCTGCGTGGTCGTGTTCTCGTGGTGGCACGTGAACTTCTTCAACACCGGCCTGCACAACTACGGCTTCACCTCGGGCAAGGACCTGATCTGGTCGGTCTACGGTATCGTCGCCATGGTCGCCCTGTTCGGTGTCGTGCTCTCGTCGCTGGAGCAGGCGCGGAAGCAGGGGTAACGAGGCCCGATCCCGAACGGGATCGCATCGTCGGTAGCCGGAGGTTGAAGAGCGCAGCGACGATGCCTCCGGAGGAAAGCCGTCCTCGGGCATCCGACCCCGAAGGGCGTCGCAGCTGGGTTGGCACCCGCTCCGGGGTGCGAAGCAAAGGACGGCGCGTGTTCCGGCGGTGTCGCTGCGCTCAACCGCCGGCTACCTGAGCTGGGATGCCTTCGGCATGCGGATGGCCGCCACTCAAGGCGTCAGCCGCTCGACCAGCTCGCGGACCAGCGGCTCCGAGCGCGTCACGCGGGTGTGGACGTAGCCGGGGAACCCGCGGTTTTCCGCGCGGTCCCACACCGGGCTGTCGGACGGCAGGATGACCGGGTCGAAGGGCGAACGGTAGGACACCAGCCGCATGCCGCCGAGACGATCCTCGGTTTCCTGCAACCGCCGCAAAAACGCGCTGCCGGGGTGCATCTGCCGCGCGCCCTTGCCTGGGTAGCACCAGGCCGACCAAGTGCCATGGTGCGGCGTGGACACGGTGACGAGCTGGTCGCAGCGCGCCGCGCCGCCGAGTTCCTGCAGGTAATAACGGGCGATCAGGCCGCCCATGCTGAAGCCGACCAGCGAGATCCGCTCGCCCGGGCCGTAGCGGGCGTCGAGTTGCGCTTTCAACTGGAGGGCGAGCCGGTCCAGCCCGTCGCGGGCGTCCGAGGGCGTGAGCGTCGGTGCATAGCACTCGCAGCCGTTCGCCTCCAACCGCCGCCGCAGTTCGCCGAAACTCACTGCGCCGTCCTGGAACAAGCCGTGCACGAACACCACGACCGGCCGTCCCCGCCGCGGCGGCGGAGGCGGGGGATGGGAAACGGCCGGCACGCAGGCGGAAAGCGCTGTCGTGCCGAGCAGCAGGGCGATCGCGTGGCGGCGGTTCATCCGATCAACCGGGCGGCCAGTCGAGTTTGCGGCCGGCCAGCAGGTGGAGGTGCAAATGCGGCACCGCCTCGCCGGCGTCCGGGCCGTTGTTGATGACGATGCGGAAGCCGCTGCCGTCGATGCCCTCGCGGCGGGCGATTTCCCCGGCGGTCAGCAGCAGGTGGCCGAGCAGCGCCTGGTCCTCCGCGGCGGCCAGCGCGACGCGGGCGATCGGCTTGCGCGGGACCAGCAACAGGTGGGTGGGCGCCTGCGGCGAAATGTCGCGGAAACAGACGCAGAGGGCGTCCTCGTGGACGATCGTCGCCGGGATCTCTTTGTCGCAGATTTTCTCGAACAGCGTTTTTTCAGCCATGCCCGGCGAACGTGCCATCCCACCAGAAGGAGGGCAAGACGAGGAACCGAGAATGCCAAACGCAAAAAGCCCCGCGCGCCGGGTGGCGGGCGGGGCTTGAAGAGGGCGGGCGGGGCGATCAGCCCTGCTCGATCGTGCGGTCGGTCGCGGCGTCGACGATGACGAAGCGCTCGCGGTGGAGCGAGGGGTCGGAACGGAAGATCAGGCGGCCGGAGTGCTGGCGCTCGATTTCGACGAGCAGCCTGCTGTCCTCGCTCTTGAAGCGGTTGAGGACATCGGCGTTCACCACCACGACGAGGTCGCCGACGGTGTCGCGGTGCTTGTGGATCACCGAGTTGAGCTTGCGCTGGATCTCGACCGACATGGTCATGGTGGTCTTCACCCGGCCGCGGCCCTGGCAATACGGGCAGGGCTCGTACATCGTCTCGCGCAGCGACTCGTTGAGGCGCTGGCGGGTCATCTCCATCAGGCCGATGGGCGAGATCTGGAGAACCTGGGTCTTCGCCTTGTCCTTTTTCAGGCGATCCTTCATCGCCTTGTATACCGCCTGCTGGTCCTTGCGGTGGCGCATGTCGATGAAGTCGACCACGACCAGGCCGCCGATGTTGCGGAGGCGGAGCTGGCGGGCGACCTCGACGGCGGCCTCGACGTTGGTTTCGAGGATCATCTTGTCGACGTCCTTCGAGCCGCGGTTGCGGCCGGTGTTGACGTCGATCGAGATGAGCGCCTCGGTCTCGTCGATCACGATGTAGCCGCCGCAGGGCAGCCAGACCTGGCGGGAGAAGGCTTCGTCGATCTGCTTCTGGATGCCGATTTTCTCGAAGATCGGCACCGGGGCGGAGGCGAGGTGGTGGATGCGGCGCTTGGCTCGGCGGGAGATCTTGCCGGCGATCTCGCGGATCTGTTCGGTCATCGCGGCGTCGTCGCAGAGCACCTGCTCGACCTCGTCGGTGAGGAAGTCGCGGGCGGTACGCTCGATCAGGCCGGGTTCGCGGAAGGTGCACACCGGGGCGGGATGCTTGTCGCGCTTCTCCTCCACCTCGGCCCACTGTTCGAGCAGCATCGCGAGGTCTCGCACGAAGTGGCGGGCGCGGGTGCCTTGGGCGACGGTGCGCATGATGATGCCCATGCCTTCCGGCACGGACAGCTTCTGCATGATGCGGCGCAGGCGCTGGCGCTCCTTCGGGTCCTCGATCTTGCGGGAGATGCCGAACTGCTCGGTGTAGGGCATCAGCACGAGGTAGCGGCCGGCGAGCGAGATGTTGGTGGTGACGCGCGGGCCCTTGGTGCCGATCGGTCCCTTGGAAACCTGGATCATGATCTCCGAACCGACAGGATAGATGTCCGGGATGTCCTTGGAGGAGATCTTCTTCTGCTGTTTCTTCGGGCGGCCTTCGCGCTCGATTTCCTCCAGGCCCGCGTCGAGCGCGGCCGGGATGGCGTCCCAGAAGTGGAGGAACGCGTTCTTCTCCAGGCCGATGTCGACGAACATCGCCTTGAGGCCGGGTTCGATGTTTTTGACGCGGCCCTTGAAGATGCCGCCGACGATGTTCTGGTCGCCTTCGCGCTCGACCGTGTATTCTTCGAGCACCCCGTTTTCTAGCAGGGCGACCCGGCGTTCGAGGCGTTCGACGTTGATGATGAGGCTGTTGCCTTGCGACGGATCGGGCTTGCCGATGCCGAGCATGCGTTTGATGCGTTGGATCATGGGTGAAAACAAGAGGAAGGGGGGTTATTCGGGGTGTTCGACCGGTTTGGCGCGGGGGACCACGGTGCCTTCGGTATCCACCTCGGGCGTGATCGTGGGCGCGGCCACCGGCGGTTTTTCGGTTTCGGGTGAGGGAACGGGAGGCGTTGAGCCTTCCACTTCATCGCCGGTTTCGCCCGCATCGGCGGAGGAATCCATGGCGGGAAGATCTTCAAACGGCGCGACTTCCTCGATCGGATCGCGGTGGCCGCCGTATTCGGTCTGTGGCTGAAGGGCGAGCTTCATACCATTGTCGCGCGCGATCAGACCGCGGATGATGTGCTGGACGAGCGGGCCGCAAACCTTGCCGCCGGAACCGCCGTCTTCCACGAGAACGCAGACCGCATACTTCGGTTTTTCGAATGGCGCGAAGGCGATCATCCACGAGTTGTGGGTTTTCAGCGCGAGATTCACCTGGGCCGTGCCGGATTTGGCCGCGATCTGGATATCGGACAACTTGGCGCGGGAACAGGTGCCTCCGGCCTCGTTGACGGCCATCCACATACCCTTGCGGATCAGGGTGAGGTCGGCGTCCTTGACGCCTTCCTGCAGCAGATCGACTTCAAGCTTCGGCTTGTCGGGGACGAGCACGTCGCCATTGGCGGCAACCACCTTGCGGACCAGACGCGGTTGATAATACCTGCCTCCGTTGGCGACGGTGGAAACCATCGCACAGAGCTGGACCGGGGTGGCGGTGACGCTTTGACCGATGGAGAACAGGGCGATGTCGTGCGGTGTCAGCGATCGACCTGCGTGGGTGGCGCGCCAGGCGCGATTGCCAAGGATCACGCCACCGCTCTCGCCGGGCAGCGGTAGGCCCGTCGGCTTGCCGAAGCCGAGCATCGTGAACCCGTCGACCATCGCCTTCGCGCCGATGGTGTTGGCGAGCTTGTTGAAATACGGGTTGCAGGACTGCTTGATGGCCATCGGCAGGGTCTCCGAACCGTGGGTGCCGTGGTGTTGGTTCCAAATCCAGCAGCCGACCTTGGCGTTGCCATAGGTCACGTAGCCATCGCAGCTGAACACACGGTTGGCCATGCCCTTGACCGCGCCGCTGATCGCGGTGCCCAGCTTGAAGGTCGAGCCCGGCGTGTAGGCGGAAATGCAGCGGTTGTTGAAGGGATGGGATTTGTTCGTGTTGTAGGCCTTGAATTGGTCGGCTTTGATGCTGGGAATGAACAGGTTCGGGTTGTAATCGGGAACCGAAGCCATCGCGAGGATCTCGCCCGTTTCAATATCCATCACCACGGCACCGGCACGACCAACGTGGCGGAGAGTGGCTTCGGCGAGATATTGGACCCGGGCGTCGAGAGTCAGCTCGACTTTCGCCCCGGCACCGGGCCGGGTGTAGTCGAGCAAGCCGAGGATGCCGCCTTTCTCGTCTTTGAGCATCAGCTTCTTGCCCTCGAGCCCGCGCAGATAATCGTCCATGGTGGACTCGATCCCGGCCTGGCCCTTGTCTTCGCCGATGTAGTGATCGTAGCGGCGGGCGGCTCCTTCCGGGATATCGCCCTTTTCCCACTGCTTGAGATAGCCGAGGACGTGACAGGCGAGCGAACCATACGGGTATTCGCGCTCCGGCCGGGTGTCGAGGTAGACGCCTGGCAGCTCGAGGTTGAGCTCGGCGAAGCGGGCGAACTCGTCGTAGGTGAGATCGGTGCGGTAGCTGAACGGCACCAGGCCGCCGTGAGTGAGGAAGTGCGCGCGCAGCGCCCCGGCGTTGTAGTTTTTCGCCAGATTCTTCGACACCAGCCGGGGGATGATGAACTCGTTGACGATCGTCACGATGTCCCGCTCGCTGCGCTTACGGAGCATGCCGCCCTCGGTGGTGAGGCGCTCGAGCTTCGGATCGTCGAGGTGCTGGCGTCGGTAGGCGGCGTAGATTTCCTGCAGGTTGAAGGAAACCTCGTATTCGCGGGTGTTGGTGGCGAGGGCGATGCCGTTGCGGTCGGTGATTTCGCCGCGGATGCCCGGCTCGCGGATGGTCACGGTGCGGTTGCCCGGGACCTGTTTGAGGAACTCGTCGCGGCGGGTGATCTGGAACTCGTGGAGCCGGGACAACAGCGCGCCGAAGCCAACCAGCACGGAGGCGGTCAGCAGGTAGAGGCGGAATCTGAAGCGCGGCTCCATGGTTTCAGGAATAGCGTTGCTGGCGGCGGTGGCGCTTGATGCCGTCGAAACGGATCGTGTGGCGGCAGGCGTTGGCAACGCGGAACAACAGCCAGAACACGAGCGGCGAGAACAACATCGTCAGCAGCGAAGTCAGCGCGATCCGGCGGATGATGCCGTGGGTCAGCACGAAATCGCCGCGCACGAAGTTGATCAGCGCGTATTCGGCGGAAAGGTAGAGGAACACGGCGATGCCGGACAGCAGCGCGGAGAACTGCCATTTGCCCTGGCGGAACAGCGGCTGGATGCCCTGCATCAGGAAACCCATCGCGCCGAACAGCAGGACCGAGTAGCCGAAGCGCAGCGACTCGACCGGCTGGCTGTAGATCTCCGGTGTGCCGCCCTGCGGGCCGAGCGTGCACTGGGCGTCCCACAGCAGGCCGCCGACGAAGGCGAGCAACAGCATCGTCGGCGTGCCGACGGTGACCGCGGCGCAGAGGAAAACGAGCTGGACGATCAGCACCCGCGCGTTGTCCAGCCCGGTGAACGCGGGCAGGAACTGCTGGACCACGAACGCGGCCAGCAGCAGGAACAGGGTGGTGAGCGTGTAGCGGATCACGGGGTCATTCGCCGGCGGTGAGCGCGACGAAAACGGTATCCAGATCCGCGAAGTTGACCGATGGACGGACGAGAGCTTCGGAATCCAGAGAGCCTTTTTCGACGGACTCGACGGTTCCTAAAAGAAGGTTGGCCGGGAACAAACCGCCCCGGCCGGTGGTGAACACGCGCTGGCCTTTCTTGACCGCGGTGTCCTTTGTCAAAAAGCGGAGCCGCAGCATCGGCGGTCCGTCGAACGCGCGTTGGCCGCTGACGATGCCGACCTCCGGCGTGCCTTCCACCTTGGCGGAAACCTGGCACTTCTCGTCGGTCAGCAGGATCACGGTCGCGCGGTCCGGGCGGGTCTGGTCGATCTGGCCGACCAGGCCCTCGTTGCAAAGCACCGGCAGCTGGGTGCCGATCTTCGCGTTCTCGCCGCGGTCGATTTCCACCGTCTGCCACCAGGTCGTCGGCTGACGGCGGGTGATGCGGGCGGTCACGACTTCGAATTTGGTCGCTTTGGCGAAGTTCAGGGCGTGGCGGAGGTTCGCGTTTTCGCTTTCGAGCTCGCGGAACCGTGATTCGATCAGGCGCAGGCGGCCGATCTCGTCCTGCTGGGCGCGGGCTTCGATCTCCAGCTCCTTCGAATGATGGACCTCGTCGAGGAACGAACGCGCCCGGGTTTCCATCGCCGAACCGGCTTTGAGGAACGGCGAGATCGCCCGGTAGTAGCCGGCCTGGATTTCACGCACGGAGCGATCGCTCCGCGTGAGAGCCCAGGCGGCCCCCGCGAGGAACAGCAGCAGCGCGATCAGGTTGAGCGGCTTCATGGACGGGCGAGTCCGAGGCGACGCGTCAGCGATCCGTGTTGGTCACACGCTTGAGGAACGCGATCTCCTGCAAGGCTTTGCCCGTGCCTTCGGCCACGGCGCTGAGGGGGTCCTCGGCGATGTGGACCGGCAGGCCGGTTTCCTCGCGCAGCAGACGGTCGAGCCCCTTGAGCAGCGCACCGCCGCCGGCCAGCACGATGCCGCGGTCGACCAGGTCGGCCGCGAGCTCCGGGGGGCAGCGCTCCAGCGTCGTGCGCACGGCGTCGACGATGGTGCTGAGCGGGTCGGACATCGCCTCGCGGATTTCCTGCGAGGTGATCGTGATGGTTTTCGGCAGACCGGCGACGAGGTCGCGACCCTTGACCTCCATGGTCATTTCCTTCGGCAATGGGGCGGCCGATCCGAGACGGATCTTGATGTCCTCGGCGGTGCGTTCGCCGATCATCAGGTTGTAGGCCCGCTTCATGTATTGGATGATCGCCTCGTCGAGCTCGTCACCGGCGGTGCGGACCGAACGGGCGTAAACGATACCGGAAAGGGAAATGAGCGCGACCTCGGTGGTGCCGCCGCCGATGTCGACGATCATGTTGCCGGAAGCGTCCTGGACCGGCAGGCCGACGCCGATCGCGGCAGCCATCGGCTCTTCGATCAGGTAGACCTCGCGGGCACCGGCCTGTTCGGCGGACTCGCGCACGGCGCGGCGCTCGACCTCGGTGATGCCGGACGGGATGGCGATCAGCACGCGCGGGTTGCCCTTGCGGCGGCCGTTCGCCTTGCGGATGAAGTGACGGAGCATCGCCTCGGTCACCTCGAAGTCGGCGATCACGCCATCCTTCAGCGGGCGGATGGCGACGATGTTGCCCGGGGTTCGGCCGAGCATGCGCTTGGCGTCGTCGCCCACGGCCAGCACCTCGTTGGTGCCAGCCTTGACCGCGACCACCGAGGGCTCGCGCAGGACGATGCCGTGGTCCTTGAGGTTGACGAGGGTGTTGGCGGTGCCGAGATCGATGCCGATGTCGTTGGAAAACCAGTTTCCGAAAAGCTTCTTGAACATTGGGTAAGGGAAAAATCGACGGGTGCGGGCCCGAATCGGGGGCTGGCCGACGCCGTGGTCCGTGCGGCTGTCCGGCGGCTGGCACGATGGGACCCGAGGGCCTCCCGAAAGGGGCCGGCAGTCTTGAGCCGGGGCCCCGTCAGGTCAAGTGGGAAACCCGGCCTCGCACTAGGAGTTCCAATGCCTCGCAGAGTTGTTCACACTGCCGCCACCGCCTTGTGGCGGGCGAGGAATTCATCCGCCAGCGCGCCATAGGCCGCGGCGCCCGGGCCGGACGGATCGTGCTCGAAAATCGTCCGCCCGTGGCTCGGCGACTCGCCGATGCGGATCGTGCGCGGCACCACCGTCTTGTAGATTTGTTCCGGGAAAAAGCTCGTAACTTCTTCAACCACTTGGCGTGACAGCAGCGTGCGACCGTCAAACATGGTCATCACGATGCCTTCCAGACGGAGGTCCGGGTTCGCCTCGGAATCGCGGATTTGATCGATGACGTGGACGATCTTCGCCAGTCCTTCGAGGCCGAACCACTCGCACTGGAGCGGGATCACGATCTCGTCCGCGGCGGCGAGCGCCGAGGTCATCAGCACGCCGAGCGAGGGCGGGGTGTCGAGGATGCAGTAGTCGAACAAGTCGTTCGGCTTGAGCCCTTGGAGAAGGTTGCGGAGGCGCGTCAGGTGATCGTCCGAGCGGGCGAGCTCGATTTCCACCCCGGCGAGGTCCATCTCCGACGGGACAATCCACAGGTTCTCGCGGCCGGTCGGCAGCAGCTGTTGGAACACGGTGCGCTGGCCGATCAGCACGGGATACAGACTGCCGCCGTCCGGCGCCTCGATGCCGAGGCCGCTGGTGCAGTTCGCCTGGGGGTCGAGATCCACGAGGAGCACGCGCTGACCACGCTGCGCGAGGGCGGCGGCGAGGTTCAACGCGGTGGTGGTTTTTCCCACTCCACCTTTCTGGTTTGCGATGCCGACGACTTTCATTTAGCGACCCTGACCCGGATGGGGCGGCAGTCTTCCCGTGACGGGCGGGACTGGCAACCAAAACCGCCGCCCGAGGTGAAATCGCGTGACCATGATCGAGTGGAAAGAGTCCGAGCTGCAAGCGGCGGCCGGTTGGAAGGCCTTCAAGGACGGCAAGGCGCTGTTCGAAGGCGGCTTGGTGGTGCAGGCGAAGTCGTCGCCCGACGGCTGGACCGGCAGCGTGCGCGAGGGGAAGCGCGTCCTGCGACTGGGTGTGAAAGCCGCGCCGGGAGGGCGTTTCGAGGCGCGTTGCGCGTGCCCGGAAAACCAGGCCACCGGCGCGCTCTGCGCCCACGCGGTGGCGACCGGCCTCGCTCTGCTGAAACCCCGCGCCAGCCAGCCGGCGGCCAATACCTCCGCCCAAGCATCATCCAGCGTCATCCGGGCCGCCGCGCCGCCCGCGATGGCTTTCGAGCTAAAACTCCCGCCCAACTGGTGCGAAGCGCTGCGTCGCGGGCGACTCACCGTCACGCTCAATCCGTTGCCAGTCGTCACGCCCGAGCCTGCCGACGAGGCGGTCGCTCACTGGCTGGCCGGGCAAGGGGTGAACCAGCCCGGCGGACCTTTGCCGCTCGCGCTGGATGTGGTCCGCCTGCCCGGATTCCTTGCCGCATCGATCGACCATCCGAGGATTTCGAGCGGCGGAAAACCTATTTCGATATTTTCGGAAAAACGCATACAAGTCTTTGCTAAAGAATCGAATAACGATGAATTAAAGCTCGTATTTTCGGCGGGCGAAACCATCTGGCTCGGCGACGAGCCGTGGGAACTCGACGCGGACTCGATCGCTCGCGTCGGCTCCTCCGCGCCGCCCCCCGAACTGGCCGCGCTCCTGCGCCGCGGGCTGTCGGGCGCGCAGATCCGGATGCCCGTGAAGGAGCTGCTGCGCTGCGGTCCGCAATGGGAGGACTGGCTGGTCTTCCCGGAAGGCTCCTGGCTTGGAGATCTCAAGCTGCTGCCGGCTCCGGTCGACTTCCACCTGCGGATCGAAGGCTCGCTCCAGCAGCTCGATGCCCGGCTGTCCGCCCAATACGACGGCTTGCCGCCGCTCGCCCCCGGGCAGGACGACGACCGGCATTTCCCGCGGCGCGACGGGGAGGGGTGGCAAAGCCGGAACAGCCCGGCCGAATTCGAGGCGATCGCCGCGCTGCACGCGGCGGGCTTCGCCGCGGAGCCCGGTTCGCCCGGTCGCTTCCAACTGCGCGGGGAGTCGACCGTGCTGGCCTTCCTGTCCCACAATCTGCCGGAACTGCGCGCGCGCTGGACCGTTTCCGAGGGCGAGCGTTTCCGCGCCGCCCACCGCTCGGTCGCGGTGGTGCGGCCGCAACTCAAGGTGCTGGGCTCGGGCGAGGACTGGCTGGCGTTTGATTACGACTTCCAAACCGACGACGGACAGACCATCTCCCGCGCCGAAGTGCTGCAATGGCTCCGCTCCGGCAAGCCGCAGGCGACCAAGGGTGGTCGCAAGCTGGTGCTCGACCGCGAGGCGGCCGGCTTGACCGAGTCGCTGCTGTCCGAACTCGACATCCGCCAGGAACAGGGGCATTTCGTCGGCCCGAAAGCCATTGCCGAGCTGGTAGAGGAATTTCGGAAAAAAGATCGCAAAAACCTCATTTCCAACTACGAAGAGAAGGAATCACCGATCCATTTGCCGGACTCACTGGGCGACGGAGTGGGGGGCATGCTCCGGCCCTACCAGCGGCAGGGTGTCGGCTGGCTGAGCGACCGCCTTGAGCGCTTCGGCGGTGCCTTGCTGGCCGACGACATGGGTCTCGGCAAGACACTGCAAACCATCGTCGTGATCGAATCGAGCTTCGCCGCCGGGCTGGGCGGTCCGGTGCTGGTGGTCGCGCCAACCTCGTTGCTCGGCAACTGGCGGGCGGAGTTCCAACGCTTCGCGCCGAACCGAACCGTGCGCGTGCTGCACGGTCCGAACCGGGAAACCGAGCAAGGCCGCCTCCAGGACGATGATGTGATTGTCACCAGTTATGGAACGTTGGCCCGGGATCTGGCGTGGCATTTGAAGCGGGAATACCGGCTGGTGGCGGTGGACGAGGCGAGCTTGATGCGGAACCCGGACACCGATCACGCCAAGGCGATCGCCAAGCTGCGGGCGACGCGGCGGATCGCCCTGACCGGCACACCGGTCGAAAACGGTGTGCGCGACCTGTGGTCGATTTTCCGTTTCATCCAGCCGGGCTGGCTCGGCTCGCGCGAGCAGTTCCGCGAGCGCTACGAAGCGCCGCTTCAGCAGCCGCCGCGGCCGGCCGATGTGCTGGAGCGCCTGCGCCTGAAAACCTCGCCGTTTCTGCTGCGGCGCACCAAGGAGGAGGTCGCTGCCGATCTGCCGTCCAAGCTGATCATCGACGAATGGTGCGAACTGAGCGCCGACCAACGCCAGGTTTACCGCGACTTGCTCGGCGAAGGCGGCAAGCGCGTCGACGAAATCCGCCGCAGCGCGGGCACCGGCGCGGCCCGTCTGCAGCTGCTGACCGCCTTGCTGCGCCTGCGCCAGACGTGCTGCGATCTGGCGCTGCTCAAGCACGAACGGCTGGGTAAACTCGCGCTCGAACGACGCTCGGCGAAGCTCCAGCGGTTGATGGAGATCACCGAAGAAGCGCTTTCCGGCAACCATCGCTTGCTGGTGTTCAGCCAGTTCCAAACCCAGCTCCGGGAAATCCAGAGCCAGTTGGAAGCTCGCCAGATCGATTCGTTCCTGCTCGATGGCCAGACGCGCAACCGCCAGGAGTTGGTGGATCGTTTCCAGAAAGCCGACGGACCGCCGGTGTTCCTGATCAGCCTGAAAGCCGGCGGCTACGGCCTGAACCTGACCGCCGCGGACACCGTGGTGCATTTCGACCCGTGGTGGAACCCGGCCGCCGAAGCTCAGGCGACCGACCGTGCGCACCGCATCGGCCAAACGCGACCGGTGACCGTCTACCGCTTGCTCACGCGCGGCACGGTCGAGGAGAAAGTCGTCCGGCTGCAGGCGTCGAAGCGCGAACTCGCGAACGCCACCTTTGACGAATCCGGCTTCGGCGACCCCGGAAGCCTGTCCGACACGGATTTGAAAGCCTTGCTGGAAAGCTGAGCGCGCGGAAGCCCGGCTTCGCCTTCGGCAACCCCTCAATTAACTTGTGACAATGTGTGTAATGCTGGGTTTTTTAAAGTCGCGGCCATGTTCTACGAGCCAGTCGGCGCTCTCGCCTACTTCCCCCGGGACTGTGCTTCGAAATCCTAGCGGCCGTCGGGCGGCGATCGATCATTTCACGAACACCTCGCGCGGCTTCGCGCCGTCCCCGGGGCCGACGATGCCGCGTTGTTCGAGGATGTCGACCATGCGGGCGGCGCGGGTGTAGCCGAGGCGCAGGCGGCGCTGGAGCAAGGACGTGCTGCACTTTTGTTCCTGTCGCGCGACCTCGATGCAGCGGATGATGAGCTCCTCGTCGGCGTCGGACACCTCCTCCGCGTCGTCGTCACCGGCGTTGTCGATCGATGCCTGGATGTCGGTGGCGAAGTTCGGCGACGCCTGGGCCGCGCAGTGATCGACGAGCCGCTCGACCTCGTGGTCGGAGACGAACGCGCCCTGCGCGCGCTCGAGTTTCGCCGATCCCGGCGGTAGGTAGAGCATGTCCCCCTTGCCCACCAGCTTGTCCGCGCCCTTGGTGTCGAGGATGACGCGGGAATCGAGCTGCGAGGAAACCTGGAAGGCGATGCGGCACGGGATGTTCGCCTTGATGATGCCCGTCACCACGTCGGCGCGCGGCGTCTGGGTGGCGATGATGAGGTGGATGCCCGCCGCGCGCGCCTTCTGGGCGATGCGCGCGATGCACATTTCCACGTCGGCCGGGGCCGTCTGCATCAGGTCCGCCAGCTCGTCGATCAGCACGACGATGTAGGGGAAACGGTCCGGCATTTCGTCCTCGTCCGGGATCAGCTCGTCCTCGTCGGCTTCCGGGCCGAGTTCGCCGGATTCCAGCGCGGCGGCGATCGATTCGATCGCTTCCAGATCGACCTCTTCCTCCTCCGGCTCCGGCTCCGGTTCGGGCGCGGTTTTTTCCGGACGGACGCGCTGGTTGTAGCCGTCGAAGTTGCGCACGCCGACCTTGGCGAAGATCCGGTAGCGCTTCTCCATCTCGTTCACCACCCACTTCAGAGCGGCGACGACCTTCTTCGGATCGGTCACCACCGGCACGACGAGGTGCGGCAGCTTGTTGTACATCTGCATCTCGACGACCTTCGGGTCGACCATGATGAAGCGCAGTTCGTCCGGACCGAACTTGAAGAGCATCGAGGCGATGATCGAGTTGATGCAGACCGATTTGCCCGAACCGGTCGCACCGGCGACGAGCAGGTGCGGCATCGCCGCGAGGTCGCCGATGACCGTCTTGCCGTAGACGTCCTTGCCCAGCGCGAGCGGGATCTTCTTCTTCGCCGAGGTGAACTCCGGGTCGCTGAGCAGCTCGTGGAGCGGCACGGCGATCTTCTGCGAGTTGGCGATCTCGATGCCCACCGTGTCCTTGCCCGGGATCGGCGCGAGGATGTTGATGCGCTCCGCCTTGGTCGCGCGGGCGAGGTCGGCTTCGAGCTGCGAGATTCGGGAAACGCGCAGGCCGGTGCTCGGGTAGATCTCGTAGCGGGTGATCGTCGGTCCGCGGGTGATATCGCCCGGCGTGACGTCGATGCCGAAGGCCTTGAGCGTGTCGATGATCACGCGCTGGTTGGCGAGCAGCTCCTCGCGGTTCGCCGCCTCGGGCGTTTCCTCCGGCTCGCTGATGTCGAGCAGGTCGAATCCGGGCAGCTCGTAGTCCTCGAAGCCGCTGGTCGTCAGCGACTGATGACCGGGTTTCTTGCGCTCGAACGGCTTCGCCCCGAGCGGCGCTTCGTTCGCCCGGCGCTGCGAGGCGTCGATGATCTGGGGTGCGGGCGTTTCCTTGAGCGGCAGCATCGCCTGAGGGTCGGCCGGTACGGCGGCGGCCGACTTCTCCTCGGCCGCGGTCTTGGCGGCTTCGCGTTCCTTGCGGCGTTGGTCGCGCTGGCGTTCGCGCTCGGCGTCGAGCTGGGCCTGGCGGGCGGCGACCAGCCCGGCGGCGGCGCGTTTTTCCCGCCACTCGTTGAATTTCAGTCGGGCGAGCCGGAAGCACGCCTTGCAGAACTTCACCGGCGGCTGACCGGTGAACAAAATCAGCGCGACCAGATAGGCCGTGCCAAGGATCAGCATGGTGCCGACGCGACCAAGCGCCCGCTCGAACACGAATTTGCCCAACGCGTAGCCGATCGTGCCGCCGGGCAGGCCTTCGCCGTCGGAGGCGGTGATCCGGCAGTTCGCCGCCCAGTCCTTGAAAAACCAATCCGCGGCGTGCAGCCAGACGGACGCGGTGAGCAGCAGCAAAAGGAAACCCAGCAGCTTGCGCGGCCACAGGTGGCGGTCGAACACCAGCTTCACCACGCCGAACCACAGCAAGCCGGCCGGCACCAGCCACGCCGCCGCGCCGAACAACAAGACCTGCACGAACGCGAGCATGCCGCCGACCGGGCCGATCAGATTGCCCCCCTTCCCGCCGCTTTTGTCGGAGAACGGCTCGAGAAATCCGACCCGCGGCAGGTCCGCCGGGCTGTAGGACACCAGCGAAAGCGCGCACAGCAGCCCGAGCGCGATCAGCACGATCCCGGTGATCTCGTTCGACCACTTCGCCGGTTCCGGCTCCTCGCCGCGCTTCTTGTTGTCGTTCCGGGCCATGTTTCCGATCTGCGGCAGCATCCCCCGTCCCGCCGGACCTCGCAAGGTTGTTTTCTCGGGCGGAATTCTAAGAAATCTTAAGCAATGGCGCGGTGCTCCCCCTGCCCGCCTGCTATCCGCTTTTCAAATCCAGGGGAAAGCGCCAGCCTGCGCCCGTGGCACCGATCACCTTCACCCCCCTTTATATGGACCGCGTCTGGGGCGGTCGCGAACTGGAACGCGTCTACGGCCGCAGCCTGCCGGACGCCACCACGCCGATCGGCGAATCCTGGGAAATCGTCGACCGCGACCCGGAGCAATCCGTCGTGAAGGACGGCCCCTACGCCGGCAAGACGCTCCACGAACTCTGGACGCGGCACCGCGAAGAGATCTTCGGCGCGGGCCTGCCGGATTCCGAACGTTTCCCGATCCTGATCAAAATTCTCGATGCCCGTGAGGACCTTTCGATCCAGGTCCACCCGCCGGTCGACAAGGCGGACGAGCTCGGTGGCGAGCCGAAGACCGAGATGTGGGTCATCGCCGACGCCGATCCGGGCGCGAAGCTCTACGTCGGTCTGAAAAACGGTGTCACCCGCGCCGATTTCGAGCGGGCGATCGCCGACGGCACCGTCGAGCAAGCCGTGCACGCCGTTTCGCCGCAGCCGGGCGAATCGATCTTCATCGCCTCCGGCCGCCTCCACGCGATCGGCGGCGGTTTGTTGATCCACGAGATCCAGCAAAACTCGGACACCACCTACCGCGTGTTCGACTGGAACCGCGTCGGCCTCAACGGCAAACCGCGCCAGCTCCACGTCGAGCAGTCGCTGGCGAGCATCGACTTCCAGGACTTCGAGCCCGGGATGGACGTGCCGCAGGGCGACGTGCTGGCGGCATGCCCGTATTTCAAAACCAACCGCCGCGCGCTGGCCGACGGTGCCTCGCTGGCCAACCCGGACGCCGGGCGCTTCACCTTGGTGGGCGTCGTCGCGGGCGCGCTGAAGAGCGCCGACGGCCGCACCTTCGTCAAAGGCGACTACCTGCTCCTGCCTGCCGGCGCCGCACCGCTGACCGCCGCGGGCGAAACCACCGCCCTGCAGATCGAGCTGCCCGCCTGATCCGTTCGCCCGTCATGGCCACCGAAATCGAGCGCAAGTTCCTTGTCACCTCGGACGCGTGGCGCGACGGGCAATCCGGCGTCCTGCTCCAGCAAGGCTACCTTTCCCGCGATCCCGACCGGACCGTCCGCGTCCGGATCGCGGGCGAAGCGGCCTTTCTCACGATCAAAGGCCGCAGCAAGGGACTCACCCGCAGCGAGTTCGAATACCCGCTGCCGCTCGACGAGGCTCGCGAGCTGCTCGCCCTGTGTCTCCCGCCGCTGATCGAAAAGCGCCGGCACGAGGTGCTTCACGGCGGCCATGTGTGGGAGATCGACGAGTTTTCCGGCGACAACGCCGGGCTAATCGTCGCCGAGCTCGAACTGCCCGCCGAGGACACCGCCTTCGAGGCTCCGCCATGGCTCGGCCGCGAGGTGTCGGACGACCCGCGCTATTTCAACTCGAACCTGTCGCAGCGGCCGTTCACCCGATGGTGACGCCGCCGCTCAAGCCTGCCGCGCCCTCCCCCGCCACGCCTTGATCAGGAAGGCGGCGGCGAAGGCGAACATGAAGAACGACAGGAACTGTCCCTTCGTCACCACTCCCTCGACCACCCACGAGGCGTCGGGCTCGCGGAACTGCTCGGCGAAGATACGGAAGATCGCGTAGCAGCCGAAAAACAGGCCGGTCAGCAGCCCGTGCGGCGCTTTCGGGAACCTCACCCGCACGGTCCACAGGATGGCGAACAGCAGCAGGCCTTCGAGCGCCGCCTCGTAGAGCTGCGACGGATGCCGCGGCTCCAGATACGGTTCGATCGCCTGGCGCACGGCCGGCAGTTTGCGGTTCGCCGCGAGCAGGTTCTCGAACACCTGGTAATCACCCGCCGGGGTTCCGGCCGGCGTTTCCAGAATGGACGGATCCACCTGGACCGCCGCGTTGATCGCCTCGCCGAAGCGCGCGGACTCCGGCGCCTTGGCGTCGTTGAGCGCCAGCGGGAATTTCATCGCCCACAAGACGCCGTGCGCCACGCGGCCGTAGAGCTCGCCGTTGATGAAATTGGCGATGCGGCCGAAGAACAAGCCGACGGGCGCGACCACGCACAGGCCGTCGCCCAGGCCGGTCCACGAGACCTTCTTCTTCCGCGAGTAGAACCAGGTGAACAGGATCAGCCCGAGGATGCCGCCGTGGCTGGCCATCCCGCCCTTCCACACCTGGAAGATCTCAAGCGGATTCTCGGCCACCGTGCGCCAGCCGCGGGCGGGATCGAGGATCTGATAGAACAGCACGTAGCCGAGCCGACCGCCGAGGAAGACGCCGAACAAGGCCGCCGCCGCGATGAAATCCGCCGCCTGCTCCGGCTTCAGCACCCACAGCCCGCGCTGCGCCAGACGCTTCAGCAAATAGTAACCCGCCACGAAGCCGCCGAGGTAGGCCAGCCCGTACCAGCGCAGCGCGAATTTCCCGAGCTGGAGGAGGACCGGATCGAGGTGGTGGACGTAGGTGGCGAACACGCCCGCACCAGACACGATGACACGCCGCCGGGCAAGCCCGCGGCCGGATTTTCCCGTGGGAAAACCCGCGCCCGGCACGTAAGGTTCCGGCATGATGACGAAGCACGAACTGCTCGACCTCCAGTTCATCGAGGCACGTGCGAAATTGATCGACCTCGCGGCGTTCCTCGACCGCGCCGAGCGCCACCCCGGCCCGGCCGATTTCCGCCTAGAGGCGTTGAAGAACGCCCTGCCGATCCTGCTTGCCGGCCAGCCCGGCCGCGCCCGCGCCGTGCTCGAGGCCCTGTCCGACGACACGGTCGAGCCGATCGAACGCGCCACCACCCAGGGGGCCCACGGCGCGCCCCACCGCTTCGATTATTGAGCACGGAACTTCAAGCGAAGAGCGAAGAGTCGGCGCCCTTCCTGAAAACTGAACACTGAAAACGAGCAAACTCTTCCGTGAAATACATCGAGCCCCACGCCCACATGGTCAGCCGCACGACGGACGACTACGAAAAGCTCGCCCTCGCCGGGTGCGCCGCGATCTGCGAGCCCGCGTTCTGGGCCGGCTTCGACCGCTCGTCGCCCGACGGCTTTCACGACTACTTCCGCCAACTCACCGACACCGAACCGAAGCGCGCGGCGAAATTCGGCATCCCGCACTTCTGCTGGCTGTGCATCAACCCGAAGGAATCCGACGACCCCGGTTTCGCCCGCGAGGTGATGGCTCTGCTGCCCGAATTCCTCGACTGCCCGAACGTCCTCGGCATCGGCGAGATCGGCCTGAACAAGAACACCCGCAACGAGTTGGAGATCTTCGAGGAGCACGTCCAGCTCGCTCTGGAACGCGACCTGCCGATCCTCATCCACACGCCCCACCTGGAGGACAAGCTCAAGGGCACCCGGCTGATTCTCGACTCGCTCGCAAGCTTCCCGCAGCTCGACCGTGGCAAGGTCGTCATCGACCACGTCGAGGAGCACACCGTCGGCCTCGTGCTCGACCAAGGCTACTGGGCCGGCATGACGCTTTACCCGGACAGCAAATGCACGCCCGACCGGGCGATCGACATCCTGGAAACCTACGGACCCGAGCGGCTATGGCTGAACTCCGCCTGCGACTGGGGCGTCTCCGATCCGCTCGCCGTGGCGAAATGCGGACTCGCCATGAAACGCCGCCGGCATTCGCCCGCCGCCATCGAGCAGGTGCTTTACGACAACCCGAAGCGCTTTCTCAGCCAGTCGCCGCGCTTCCGGCTCGCGGAGTGACGGTGCGCGGGTTTCCCCCTTTCCGATCATACTGCAAATGACTTGCAGAAAGGCCCCGGCTAGGCCACCTCGGGGCATGCGCTGGTGGCTTCCGCTTCTTCTGGTTTCCGGTTCGTGGCTGAACGCCGCGGAGCTGAAGGTGGCGACGCTGCATCCGTTGCTCGGCGATCTGGCGCGCAAGGTCGGTGGGGCGAACGTGGAGGTGGTCGACCTGATCGGCCCGAACGGCGACCCGCACCACTTCGAGCCGACACCAGCCGATCTCCAGCGGGCGAAAGGCGCGGCCTTGTTTCTCGCCGCAGGGCTGGGGCTGGAGGCCGACCTGCCCGCGTTGAAGACGATCGTGCCGGTCCCGATCGTCGAGGTCGGTGCCTCGCTGCCGGTGCTGCACGGCGGCTGCGAGGACGAGGAGCACGAGCACCACGATCACGAGGAGCACGCCATCGACCCGCACTGGTGGCATTCGATCGATCGTTTCCGCCGCGCGGCCTTGGTCGTCGCGGAGGCCTTCGCCGCCGCTTCGCCCGCTCACGCCGAGGAATTCCGCCAAAATGCCGCCGCCTACCGCGAGTCGCTCGACGCGCTGGAGCGCTGGGCGCGCGTCCGGCTCGCCACGATCCCGCGCGACCGCCGCCAGCTGGCGACCGCCCATGCGGCGTTCAACTATTTCTGCGCCGACTTCGGGTTCACGCCGATCCCGGTCGCCGGGCTCAACCGCGAGCAATCGCCCGACCCGGCGCAGCTCGCCGCGCTCGTCGCCGAGCTGAAACGCCGGCACGTCGCCGCCGTGTTTCCCGAGAAGGAATCCAACCCGAAGCTGCTCCAGGCGATCACCCGCGACACCGGCATCCGCCCGGGCGATCCGCTCATCGCGGACGGGACGGCGGTGGCGGGCTACGAGGAGATGGTGCGGCGGAATGTGGAGGCCATCACCAAGGCGCTGAAATGAAATAGGTCCTGTAGGACTTGTTCGACCTATAGGACCTATAAGCGCTCACCATCCCCCGCCAAGTGCCTTATACAGCGAGACTAGGTTGGTCAGGCGGGCGAGGCGGAGCTGGATGAGGTTCTGCTGGACGAGGTAGAGCGCCTGCTGGGCGTCGAGCACCTCGAAGTAGCTGTCGACGCCGCGCTGGTAGCGGGCGTCGGCGAGCTCGAAGCGCTTCTGCTGGGCGGCGACGAGCGCCTCGGTGGCGGCGATCCGGTCCCGCAGGCCGTTGCGGGCGACCAAGGCGTCGGCCACCTCGCGGAACGCGGTTTGGATCGATTTTTCATACTGCGCCACCTCGATCTGGCGCCGGATCCCGGCGGCATCGAGGTTCGCCTTCAGGCGTCCGCCGGTGAAGATCGGCAGGTTGATCTGCGGGGCGAACAGCCAGGCGCCGCTGCCGCCGTCGAACAGCTTCGAGAAGCTCGCCGACGAGACGCCGCCGCTGCCGGTGAGGGTGACGGACGGGAAGAACGCGGCGCGGGCGGCGCCGATGTCGGCGTGGGCGGCGAGCAGGTTGTGCTCGGCCTCGCGGATGTCCGGGCGGCGCGTCAGCAGGCTGGACGGCAGGCCGGGCGAAAGGTCGTCGAGCAGCCCCTTGTCACCGAGCGGCCGGCCGGCGGGCAGGTTCGACGGCAGCGCGGTGCCGACCAGCAGGGTCAGCGCGTTGCGCGTCTGGCCGAGCTGCTGGCGGTAGTTCGCCTGGGTCACGCGGGCGGTCTGGACCTGGATGTTGACCGATTGCAGGTCGAGCTCGGACACGTCGCCGGCGTCGAAGCGCTGTTTCGTCAGCTCGTAGGTCTTGCTGGTGGCGGCGATCGTCTGGTCGGCCAGGGCGATTTGTTCGAGCAGCGCGCGCTCGGTGAGATACTGGGTCGCGATTTCGGAAACGAGCGCGAGTTTGGCACCGCGCGCCGCCTCGCCCGACGCGAGGTATTGCTCGAGCGCCGCTTGGTTCAGGCTGCGGACGCGGCCGAACAGATCGAGCTCGTAAGAAACCACGCCGACCGAGAGGTCGTAGTTGCTCAGTTCGACGCCCGCCGTGCGCTGGCGGGTGGCCGAGGCACCGAGGCCGACGGACGGGAACAACTCGCTGCGCTGGATGCGGTATTGGGCGCGGACCTGCTCGACGTTGAGCGCGGCGACGCGGACGTCGCGGTTGTTGGCCAGCGCCAGATCGATGAGCTTCTTCAGACGCGGGTCGCCGAAGAACGATTTCCAATCGATCGCGGTGGCGGCGGCGGAATCTCCGGTCGGCCAGCGGCCGGCGACCGGGGCCTCCGGGCGTTCGAAACCGGGGGCGAGCGAACAGCCGGCGAGCAGGAGCGGAGCGAGCAAAAGCGGGGCGAATTTCTCAAACATGGGACGGTTCTCCTTTCGCGGGAGTTTCGGAAACGGGTTCGCCGGGAGCGGCCGCCTTGCGTTTCACCAGGCGGATGACCACGACGTAGAAGACAGGCACGAGGAACACGGCGAGCACGGTGGCGGCGAGCATGCCGCCGGCGACGCCGGTGCCGATGGCGTTCTGGCTGCCGGAGCCTGCGCCGGTGCTGACGACGAGCGGCAGCACGCCGAGGATGAAGGCGAGCGAGGTCATCAGGATCGGGCGGAGGCGGAGCTTCGCCGCTTCGATCGTCGCCTCGACCAGGCTCTTGCCCTCGCGCTGCAGTTCGATCGCGTATTCGATGATCAGGATCGCGTTCTTGGTCGAGAGGCCGACGGTGGTGAGCAGACCGACCTTGAAGAACACGTCGTTCGGGAAATCGCGCAGCGTCACGGCGACCAGCGCGCCGAGAATGCCGAGCGGCACCACGAGGATGACGGCGAAGGGCACCGACCAGCTTTCGTAGAGGGCGGCGAGGCAGAGGAACACGACGATGAGCGAAAGCGCGTAGAGCAGTGGCGCCTGCGAGCCGGAGAGGCGTTCCTCATAGGACTGGCCGCTCCACTCGTAGCCGATGCCTTCCGGCAGTTTCTTCGCCATTTCCTCCATCTCGTGCATCGCTTCGCCCGAGCTCAGACCGGGTGCGGCGGCACCCGCGATGTTCACCGCCGGCACGCCGTTGTAGCGCTGGAGCTGGGGCGAACCGTAGCTCCAGCTGAGGCTGGTGAAGGCGGAGAGCGGCACCATTTGCCCGCTCTTGTTGCGGACGTGGACGTTCTTGATGTCGTCCGGCGTCATGCGGTAGGGCGCGTCGAGCTGCACGATCACGCGCTGCACGCGCGGACCGTTGACGAAGTTGTTCACGTAGGCCGAGCCGAACGCGGTCTGCATCGTCGCGTTGATGTCGGCGAGCGAGACGCCGAGCGCGCTGGCCTTGTCCTGGTCGAGATCGACCTTGAGCTGGGCGGCGTCTTCCAGGCCCTGCACGCGCACGGCGGCGAGCTTCGGGTTCTGCCGCGCCATCGCGAGCAGCTCGTCGCGGGCGGCGATCAGTTTCTCGTGGCCGAGGCTCGCCTCGTCCTTGAGCCAGAAGTCGAAGCCGGACGAGGTGCCGAGCTCGGGAATCGCCGGCGGGTTGAGCGGGAAGACCATCGCATCCTTGATGCCGCCGAAGCCGGCCATCGCGCGGCCGATCACGGCCTTCACCTTGTGTTCGAAGCCCTTGCGTTCCTCCCATGGCTTGAGCCTGACGAAGGCGAGCGCGGAGTTCTGGCCGCGGCCGTTGAAGCTGAAGCCCGCCACGGTGATGTAGCTTTCCACCTCCGGCTGCTTGCCGAGGTAGCCCTCGATCGAGCGGAGCACGTCGCGGGTGCGGGAGTCGGTCGCGCCGACCGGCAGGTTGACGTTGGTCAGGAAGTAGCCCTGGTCCTCCTCCGGCAGGAACGCCGACGGCATGCGGACGTAGAGCCAGCCGACCGCGGCAACGATCAGGGCGAAGGTGACCATGCCAAGCGCCGAGCGCTTGATCAGCCGGCGCACCCAACCCGAGTAGCCGTGCGAGAAGGCGTCGAAGGCGCGGTTGAACCAGCCGAAGAAGCCTTTTTTCTCATACAGGTGGCCCGCCTCGACCGGCTTGAGCAGCGTGGCGCACAGCGCCGGCGTCAGCGACATCGCGAGGAACACCGAGAAGACCATCGACGAGACCATCGCCATCGAGAACTGGCGGTAGATGGTGCCGACCGAACCGCCGAAGAAGGCCATCGGGATGAATACCGCGGTGAGCACCAGCGTGATGCCGATCAGCGCGCCGGTGATCTGGCCCATCGCCTTGCGGGTCGCCTCTTTCGGCGAAAGCCCCTCCTCGCCCATGATGCGCTCGACGTTCTCGACGACCACGATGGCGTCGTCGACGAGGATGCCGATCGCCAGCACCATGCCGAACATCGTCAGCACGTTGATCGAGAAACCGAAGGCCGCCATGCAGCCGAAGGTGCCGAGCAGGGCGATCGGCACGACGATCGTCGGAATCAGCGTCGCCCGGAAGTTCTGCAGGAACAGATACATCACGAGGAACACGAGGATGATCGCCTCGAAGAGGGTCTTCACGACCTCCTCGATCGAGATTTTCACGAACGGCGCGGTATCGAGCGGATAGTCGATGCGGACGCCGGCCGGGAAGAACTTGGAAAGCTCGGCCAGCTTGGCGCGCACCGCCTCGGCGGTGTTCAACGCGTTGGCGGAGGGCGCCAGCTTGATCGCCGCGGCGGACGCCGGGCGGCCGTTGACGCGGGCGCGGTTCGAGTAGCTTTCACCGGCGAGCTCGACGCGGGCGACGTCGCGCAGGTAGACGCGCGAGCCGTCGGTGTTCACGCGCAGGACGATGTTCTTGAACTCCTCCACCTCGCGCAGCGTGCTGCGACCTTGGAGAATGACGTTGAGCTGCTGGCCTTGGACGGCGGGCAGCGCACCGATCTGGCCGATCGGCACCTGCGTGTTCTGCGCCTGGATCGCCGAGGAAACGTCGGACGGCGTGAGGCCGAAGCTGACGAGCTTGTCCGGATTCAGCCAGATGCGCATCGCATACTGCGAGCCGAACTGGATCGCCTCGCCCACTCCGGGCACGCGGCGGATCGGGTCGAGCACGTTCGACGCCAGGTAGTTGCCCAGCGCGAATTCGTCCATGTCGCTATTTTCCGACGACAAGGTGAAGAACATCATGAAGTTGCGGGTCGCCTTGGCGACGGTGATCCCCTGCTGCTGGACGGTCGACGGCAGGCTCGGCGTCGCGAGCTGGACCTTGTTCTGCACCTGCACCTGCGCGGTGTCCGGGTTGGTGCCGGGCTTGAAAAACAAGGTGATGATGGCCGTGCCCGTGGCGTCGCTGGCCGACGTCATGTAGAGCAGGTTGTCGATGCCGTTGAGCTGCTGCTCGATCACCGAGGTCACGGTGTCGGTCAGAACCTCGGCGGAGGCACCCGCGTAGTTCGCCGTCACCGCGATCGAGGGCGGCGCGACGCTGGGGTATTGGGCGACCGGCAATTTCGTGATCGCGAGGCCGCCGAGAAGGCAGATGAGGAGCGACACCACCCAGGCGAACACCGGGCGGTCGATGAAGAATCGAGCCATGGGAAAAGAAGGAGAATGACCGGAAAAAACGGGCCAAAGCGGCCCACGGGAGACGGATCAGCCCTTGGTCGGGGCTTTCGCCGTCGCCTGGCTGGTTTCGGCTTTCGGCACGTAGGCCTCGGGTTTGACCACCGCGCCGGGGCGGACCTTGAGGTGGCCTTCGACGATCACCCGTTCGCCCGCCTTGAGCCCCTGGGTGACGACCCACTTGTCGCCAACCGCGGAGTCAGTGCGGATCATGCGTAGCTCGACGGTGTCCTTGTCATTGACCACGTAGACGCTGCCCATGCCGCCCTGGGCGCGGGTGACGGCGCGCTGCGGCACGGTGATGGCGTTGGCTCGAACGGCTTGGGCGACACGGACACGGGCGAACATGCCGGGCAAAAGCAGCCGCTCGGGGTTCGGAAACTGGGCGCGCAGGCTGACCATGCCGGTCGTTTCATCGACCGAAACCTCGGAGAAGAGGATCTTCCCCGGATGCGGATACTCGCTGCCGTCTTCCAACAGCAGCACCACTTGCGCCTGTTCGCCGGAAACCTTGCCGATGGTGCCCTCTTTCAGCGCCTTTTTCAGTTCGAGCAGGTCGGTGCTGGACTGGGTGAAATCGACGAAAATCGGGTCGAGCTGCTGGATCACAGCGAGCTTGGTCGCGTCGGTCTGGCCGACGAGCGCGCCCTCGGTGACCTGCGCCTTGCCGATCCGGCCGTCGATCGGCGCGGTGACGGTGGCGTAGCCGAGGTTCAGGTCGGCGGTTTTCAGCGCGGCCTCGGCGGACAGCACCTCGGCCTCGGCGGATTTGGCCGAGGCTTGGGCGTTGTCGAAGTCCTGGCGGCTCACCGCCTTGATGCCGACGAGCTCGGCGTAGCGGCTCGCCTGGGTTTTCGCCTGCTGCGCGTTCGCCTGGGCCTTCGCCAGCGCGGCGTCGGCGCGGGCGCGGGCGGCCTCCAGCGGCGCGGGATCGATTTTGAACAGCACCTCGCCGGCCTTCACGTCGGCGCCCTCCTTGAACGTCCGCTCCAGCAGGATGCCGGACACGCGGGCGCGGACCTCGGCGACGCGCAGGGCGTCGATTCGCCCCGGCAGGTCGCGGGTGATGGTGACCGGCTCGGCCTTGGCCGCGACGAACGACACGGCGGCCGGCGGCATTGCGGCGGGTGCGGCCGTGGCGGATTTGCGACCGCACGCGGCGAGCGTGGCGACCAGCGGAACGGCGAGGAAAAACGGGAGTCTCATGAGCGGGCAAGGAAGGTCGCGGGCGGAAAGCCTCGAAACGGGTATTGTCTAAGCCCGGATCGCCGATGTCGGAATGACTTTGTAGTTTCCACGCTGGAAACTTCGAGTTACCAGTCCCGCGGGATGGAACTCCGGCACCTGCGCTACTTCGTCACCGTCGCGGAAGAACTGAACTTCCGCCGCGCGGCCGAACGTCTCAACGTCACCCGCCCGGCCCTCAGCAAGCAGATCAAGGACTTGGAGCAGGAGCTCGGCGTGACCCTGCTGGAGCGCAGCACCGTACGCGTCGAGCTCACCATGGCCGGCACGGTTTACCTCGAAGAGGCCCGCGACGTCCTCGCCCGTGTGGAAAGGGCCGCGGTGCTGGCGAAAGACGCCCACGCCGGTCGCCGCGGACGCCTGTTCATCGGCAGTGTCGGTCCGATCGCCTCCAGTTTCCTGCCCGGCACACTCAAGACCTTCAGCGAGCAATACCCGGACGTCGACGTCTCCTTCGTCGAAATGACGCCGATGGAGCAGCCGGACGCCCTCGCCCGCGGCCGCATCGACGTCGGCTTCGCCTACGGCCGCTCGGTCGAGCACTACCGCCACGTGAAGACCCACCTGCTGATCCGCAGCGTGTTCGGCCTCGCGGTTTCGAAAAACCACCCGTTCGCCGCCAGCGCCACGCTCCGGCTGGCCGATCTCGACCGGCAGACGTTGCTCTGCCTCGGCAAGGAGGGCGATTCCCAGCACTGCGCGAATATCCGCGGGTTCTTCGCCGACGAAGGCTGCGAGCCGGCGAACGTGCGCTACGTGCAGGGTTTCGACTCGCTGCTGACCATGATCGCGGGCGAACAAGGCATCGCGCTACTGCCGCGCGTGCTCGATTTCACCCAGAGCCACGGCATCGTGATCGTGCCCTTGGATTCCCCCTCCGATCTGGCCTTCAACATGTGGGCGGTGTGGCGGAAAAACGAGGCCTCGCCGCTGGTGAACAACTTCACCCGCATGCTCAAGAACCGCAGCGCCCCCGCCCCGCTCGAGGTCTTCCGCGAGCCAGCCGCGTAAGCGCCGCGTTGGCTTGTCTAGCAGGTCAGCGCCGTTTTTGCGCTTAGCTCCTCGCTTTTTGCTCCATGCTTCACGACGCCGTCCCGGTGCGGCATTCCGCATGAGTGCCACTTGCCGGCGGACGGACGACATTTCACCCCGATCCCGGGGGAGAAGGAGTCTCCCCTTGAAATGCCCAATTCCAGTTTCTATCAAAAGCCAGTCCGGCCCCTTTTTCCCAGCCCTCCATGAACGCCCTCACCCGCAGTATTGGTTCCTTCTGGTCCTCCTCGATCGGCAAAAAAATCGTCGTCGCGGTGACCGGTCTGGTCCTCACCCTCTTCCTCGCCGGCCATTTGATCGGCAACCTCGTCGTCTTCCTCGGCCGCGAGCCGTTCAACGACTACGCGCAGTTCCTCCACCACTTCCTCCACGGCGGCGGCGTCTGGGTCGCCCGCGCGAGCCTGCTGCCCTGCCTCGTCCTCCACGTGGTGGCCACCGTGCAGCTGACGAAGCGCAACAAGGCCGCCCGCCAGCCCTACGCCCACCCGGCAACGATCCAAGCGACCAAGTCGTCCCGCATCATGATCTGGAGCGGCCTGACCATCCTCGCCTTCGTCATCTACCACCTCCTCCACTTCACCGTCCACGCCGGCAACACCTACGGCAGCTACGTCGACCCGGACTACCTCCTGAAGCACGGCGAGACGCGCATGGACGCCTGGAAAATGGTGATCGACGGCTTCTCGGTCTGGTACGTCGCCGCCTTCTACATCCTCGCCATGACCCTGCTGTGCTCCCACCTCTCGCACGGCGTCCAGTCGATCTTCCAAACCCTCGGCCTGCGCTCGCGCAAGTCGCAGGGCCTGCTCCAGGCCGTCAGCCGCGGCTACGCCCTCGCGATCTGGGCCGGATTCGTCTCCATCCCGGTCGCCATCCTGGTCTTCAAGTTCGGCCGCTAAGGAATCCCGACCCACCCACCCATCCCCAATCCCCAGTTTCCCATGGTCTTAGATTCGAAAATCCCGTCGGGGCCGCTTGATCAGAAATGGTCGAAGCACAAGGTCGATTCCAAGCTCATCAACCCGGCCAACAAGCGGAAGTTCACGATCCTCGTCGTGGGTTCCGGCCTCGCCGGGGGCGCCGCCGCCGCCACCCTCGCCGAGCTCGGCTACCAGGTGAAGTGCTTCTGCTACCAGGACAGCCCGCGCCGCGCCCACTCGATCGCCGCCCAGGGCGGGATCAACGCCGCCAAGAACTACCAGAACGACGGCGACTCGGTCTACCGGCTGTTCTACGACACCCTCAAGGGCGGCGACTTCCGCGCCCGTGAGGCCAACGTCCACCGCCTCGCCGAGGTCTCCAACGCCATCATCGACCAGTGCGTCGCCCAGGGCGTCCCCTTCGCCCGCGAATACGGCGGCCTGCTCGACAACCGCTCGTTCGGCGGCGCCCAGGTTTCCCGCACCTTCTACGCCCGCGGCCAGACCGGCCAGCAGCTCCTCATCGGCTGCTACCAGGCGCTGGAGAAGGAAATCCACAAGGGTGGCGTGAAGATGTTCCCGCGCACCGAGATGCTCGACCTCGTCGTCGTCGACGGCCACGCCAAGGGCATCGTCGTACGCGACCTGAAGACCGGCCAGATCTCGTCCCACTCCGGCGACGCCGTGCTGCTCGCCACCGGCGGCTACAGCAACGTGTTCTTCCTCTCGACCAACGCGATGGGCTGCAACGTCACCGCGGCCTGGCGCGCGGCGAAGCGCGGCGCGCTCTTCGCCAACCCGTGCTACACCCAGATCCACCCGACCTGCATCCCGGTCAGCGGCGACTACCAGTCGAAGCTCACCCTGATGTCCGAGTCGCTCCGCAACGACGGCCGCATCTGGGTGCCGAAGACCAAGGAAATCGCGGAAAAGATCCGCAAGAAGCAGATCCAGGCCAGCGACGTCGCCGAAGCCGACCGCGACTACTACCTTGAGCGGAAATACCCGTCCTTCGGCAATCTTTCGCCCCGCGACATCTCGTCCCGCGCCGCCAAGGAAGCTTGCGACGACGGCCGCGGCATCGCCCCGACCGGCCTCGGCGTCTACCTCGACTTCCGCGACGCGACCGCCCGCCTCGGCGAGGACACGATCCGCGCCCGCTACGGCAACTTGTTCCAGATGTATGACAAGATCGCCGGCGAGGACCCCTACAAGCAGCCGATGATGATCTACCCCGCCGTCCACTACACCATGGGCGGCCTGTGGGTGGACTACAACCTGATGTCCAACATCCCCGGCCTCCACGTGCTCGGCGAGGCGAACTTCTCCGACCACGGCGCGAACCGCCTCGGTGCCTCCGCCCTGATGCAGGGCCTGGCCGACGGCTACTTCGTCGCCCCGACGACCGTCGCCAACTACCTCGCCACCCAGAAGCCCGGCTCGGTCACCACCGCCCACCCGGAGTTCAAGAAGGTCGAGGAGGAGGTCAACGGCCGCGCCAACAAGCTCCTCAACGTCAACGGCAAACGCACCGTCGATTCTTTCCACCGCGACCTCGGCAAGGTGATGTGGGACAAGTGCGGCATGGCCCGCGACCCGCAGGGCCTGCAGGAGGCGATCCAGCAGATCCCCGCCATCCGCGAGGAGTTCTGGAACAACGTGCTCATCCCCGGCTCCGGCGCGGGTGCCAACATGGAGCTCGAAAAGGCCGCCCGCGTCGCCGACTTCCTCGAGTTCGGCGAGATGATGTGCTACGACGCCCTCAACCGTGAGGAGTCCTGCGGCGGCCACTTCCGCACCGACCACCAGTACACCGACGCCGACCCGGAAGTGCAGTCCGGCAAGACCCAGGCCGGCGAGGCGAAGCGCGACGACCAGAACTTCGCCTATGTCGCCGCCTGGGAGTTCACCGGCGCGGGCAACCGCCCGACCCTCCACAAGGAGCCGCTCGTTTTCGAAACCGTCAAACCGTCCGTCCGCAGCTACCAGTAAGTGACCCTTCCCGTCATGTTCCGAAAAGCATATTCATTCGCACTTCGCAGTGTCGCTGTTGCCGTTGCTTCATGGTCGCTCGCCAGCTGCGCATCGAGAATTCCGGTCTCGCAGAACTTCTGGCAGCATCGTAATGCCAAGGTGGCAGTGGCCGTATCCACCGCGACTAATCAAGGCTATTTCTATAAGGAAGGCAACCAAGGCCTCCTCGACATAGCGATCAACAGCGCCGTTACCAACGGGCCCAACAAGGCACTGAAAAATGTGAAGCCGGACTCCTTCCGGCAGATCAAAGGTCAATTCGCCGCAGAATTAAAGAAACGCGGCATCAATGCCGTTGAGGTCAAGGATGATCTGAAAATCAAGGACTTCCCCAAACTTCAGGGCGGAGCGCCCGGGGATCCCGGCAAGGATTACTCTCGCGTTCTCGATGCCTATCAAGCGGACTACCTGGTCGTCCTTAATCTGAATGGATATGGTTCCATTCGCCAATATTACGGATTCCTTCCTCTTAATTCCCCTTCTGGTTACGCCAATGCCACCGGTTTCATGGTGAAGCGAGGCGAATCGAAGCCTTTGTGGTATACCGGTATCGGGCTGCAGAACCGCAGCATGGCCCCGGTGCAGGGGCCATGGGATCAGGGACCTGAATTTAAAAACCTGATCGAAGCGACCCACCAAGCGATCTCCAATTCCCGCACCAATCTCGCGGGGGACTTTTTCAACTAACCGGCCATCAGCCATGTCCAGAAAGCTCAATCTCACCCTCAAAGTCTGGCGTCAGCTGAACGCCGACGCCAAAGGCCGCATCGAAACCTACCCGGCGAAGGACATTCCCGAGGAAGCCTCCTTCCTCGAGATGCTCGATATCGTCAACGAGGAGCTGGTTCGCGACGGCAAGGAGCCGATCCACTTCGACCATGACTGCCGCGAAGGCATCTGCGGCATGTGCTCGTTGACCATCAACGGCATCCCGCACGGCAAGGAACGCGGCATCACGACCTGCCAGCTCCACATGCGCAAGTTCGCCGACGGCGACACCATCTGGATCGAGCCGTTCCGCGCCGAGGCCTTTCCGGTTGTGCGCGACCTGATCGTCGACCGCGAAGCGCTCGACCGCATCATCGCCGCCGGCGGCTACATCGACGTCCGCACCGGTTCGGCGGTCGACGCCAACTCGCTGCCGATCGCCAAGGTCGATGCCGACGAGGCCTTCGACGCCGCCGCCTGCATCGGCTGCGGCGCCTGCGTGGCCTCCTGCAAGAACGCCTCCGCCATGCTCTTCGTCTCCGCCAAGGTCTCCCACCTCGGCCACCTGCCGCAGGGCCAGCCGGAACGCGAGAAGCGCGTGCTCGCCATGGTCCGCCAGATGGACGCCGAGGGCTTCGGCAACTGCACCAACCAGTATGAGTGCGAAGCCGCCTGCCCGAAGGAAATCAGCGTCGAGCACATCGCCCGCATGAACCGCGACTACCTCAAGGCCGCGGCTTCCGACACGCTGGCATGACCGCGGCGGCGGCCTTCAACCGCCCCGAACACATCCAAACCCGAACAGGCCGCGGAGCAATCCGCGGCCTGTTTGCATTTTCTTCGCCCCCGGGCGATTTTGACGCGATGAGAAATCGCGACATCCTCCTGCGCTACTATGCGGGCGAACTCACCCGCAAACAGGCGCTAGCCGCGTTGAAGGCGCTGAAAAGCGGCAACCCGCCCGCCGGCCACAAGCCGTTCGCCGACTCACGGTGATACGGGCGCGGCGAGCTCCGGCGCGTTGAAATCCACCACCTGTACGGCGGCGGCATCGGTGGGAAGTTCGTTGGCATTGCGGTAGCCCGCCGCGGGCACGCCCGCCTCCAGCACGAGCGCGGGAGCCGTTTGGGCGGCCAGCAGGTTTTTCGCCACCTCGACCCGGCCCGCCTTCGCGCGCACCACGAGGCCGCCGAGCTGGTTGGCTTCGATCCGGTTTCCCGTCGTCCGGCCGTTCGCCGCGGCGGCGAGCACGAGCCCGAACTCGCGGTTTCCGTGCAACTCATTGGAGACAACCTCTGCCATCGCAGTGGTGTCGATCAGGATGCCGTTGCGGCCATTGCCCGTGCAAAGATTGCTGTTGAAAACCGTCGAAGCACCGCCCCAGGCGTCGAGCCCGTGCTCGTAGTTCGCGTTGGCGGTCGAATCCCGGACCACGAGCGACGAACCCTCGCCGCTGGCCGCGGCGCCATCCCAGCCGTTTCGGACGAACGCGCAGCGGGTGGCAATCGCCTTGCCCCCTTCGACCACGATCAAGCCGTGCCCTGCCGCCTCGGTGAACTGACAACCGTCGAAGGTCACCTCCCCGCCCCGCACCAGCGCGGCCGAATAGCGCTCCGCGCCGGAATCCATCGCCTGATGGCGGAAGGTGATGCCGCTGACCTTCGCACCCTTGGCACCGGGACCGAACGAAACCGCGCAGTTTTCCGCCGCCGGGCATTCGACGATCGTTTCCACCGCACCCGCGCCGCGGAGCTCGACGTTCTTGTCGATCACCAGCGGGCCTTTCCACGTCCCCGCCGCGATCACCAGCACGTCCTGGTCCTGTAGGGCGGCCGTCGCTTCGGCCGGCGTGGCGAAATCGCCCGGAATCCTCAGCGTCCGGGTGTAGGCGGAAACCTTCGCCAGCAGGGCGGCGATCTCGGCGTCGTCCGGTGCCAACGCCGCGGCCTCTTTCAGCCAATCGGCGAGCTGCTTGTCGTATTTGCCCTGATCGGCGGTCTTCGCCTGCGCGAACAGCCCGCGGGCCTTCGCCCGGTCGGCCTCGGCCTGCGCCTTCGCCGCTTCGATCTCGCCGCGCAGCGCTTTGGCGGCGGCGTGTGTGCCGTCCAGCGCCAGCACCGAGTCGACCGCGGTCAGCGCGCCGTTCCAATCGCGCGCCCGGAGCTTGGCTTCGCCCATGGCGAGGCCGCGTGCGATCTCCTCCTGCCGCCGGGCCGCGTGGATCCTTTCGGCCATCTCCACCGCGGCCGTTTCGCCGGGGTACATGTCGGAGAGCTCCTTCACCGCGGCTTCCGCCTCCTCCCAGCGCTTCGCGTCGAATGCTTTGCCAGCCAGCAAGAGCCGACGGGCGACGAATTCCTGTTTCTCCCGCGCCAGCGCCTCCTCCACCTCGCGCAGCCCTTTGGCCGCGTCCTCGGCACCGGGCTGGAGCTCGTCGATCTTCCGGAAAACCTCCCGCGCGCGGAGCCACTCGCGGTCGTGCAGACGGATCAGCCCCTCGTCGCGCAGGACGGAAACCTCCTCGCGGATCTTCCGTTGCCGGTCCTGGTCCCACTTCCAATAGCCGCCGCCCGCCAGCGCCAGCAGCACGAGGGACACGGCGATCGCCCGGCCGGGGCCGGATCGCTGCGCGGGTGAATCCATGGACGTCATCTGCCCGCCGGTCTAGCAGCCGGCGGCGGCGGCGAAAAGTCCCGTTTACGCGGGATGCGTCAGCCGACGAAACGCTGCACGATCGGCATCCGGCGGCCCATGCCGAAGGCCTTCGAGGTGACCCGCAGTCCGGGCGCCGCCTGCTGGCGTTTCCATTCGTTCAGGTCGACCCGGCGCTGGATCCAGCGGACGAGGTTTTCCTCGTAGCCCTCGGCCACGATTTCGTCCACCGACAGCTGGCGCTCGATATAGAGCTCGAGGATCGCGTCGAGCACGTCGTAAGGCGGCAGCGTGTCCTGGTCCTTCTGGTCGGGGCGCAACTCGGCGCTCGGCGGCTTGTCGATCGTGTTCCAGGGAATGATCTCGCGCTCGCGGTTGATCCAGCGGGACACCTCGTAAACGCGGGTCTTCGGCAGATCGGAAATGACCGCCAGGCCGCCGCACATGTCGCCGTAAATCGTGCAGTATCCGACAGCCAGTTCGCTCTTGTTGCCGGTGGTCAGCAGCAGGTGGCCGAATTTGTTGGAAAGCGACATCAGGAACAGTCCGCGGATGCGCGCCTGCATGTTCTCCTCGGTGACGTCCTCGGGCAGCCCGCCGAACACCGGCTGGAGCGAGGTTTTCACCGCCTCGAACGCCGGCTGGATCGGCACGATGTCGCAGCGGATGCCGAGCTTTTTCGCCAGCGCGACCGAGTCGTCGACGCTGCCGGCCGACGAGTAGCCGCTCGGCATGGTCAGGCCGTGGACGTTCTCCGGCCCCAGCGCGTCGGCGGCGACCACCGTGGTGATCGCCGAGTCGATGCCGCCGCTCAGACCGAGGCAGACGCCGGAGAAGCCGGTCTTTGTGACGTAGTCGCGCAGGCCGAGCACCAGCGCGCGGTAAAGCTGCTCGGCGTCGCCGGTCGCCAGCGCTTCCTCGCCCGTCGCGGCGAACGGATCGAGAACCCGGCATTCGTCGGCGAACCCGCCGAGCTGGGCGATCGCCCGGCCGTCGGCCGCGACCGCCAGCGAATGGCCGTCGAACACCAGCTGGTCGTTCGCCCCGCAGGCGTTGGCGTAGATCACCGGCACGCCGTGCTCGCGGGCGACATCGGCGAGCAACTCGCGGCGGACCTGCGGTTTGCCCAGGTGGAACGGCGAGGCGCTGAGGTTGAGCATCAGCTCGATCCCCTGCGCCTTCAGCTCGTCCGCCGGGTCGCGGTCGTAGAGCGGCCGCTGGAGGTAATCCTCGGTCCAGAGGTCCTCGCAGATCGTCACGCCGATCCGCTTGCCGCGCCATTCGACCGCCTCGCAGCGTTCGCCCGGCTCGAAATAGCGGCGTTCGTCGAACACGTCGTAGGTCGGCAGCAGGGTTTTCCAGAACCGGTGGCGAATTTCGCCGCGCTCGAGCCACGCCGCGGCATTGCGGAACGGCTTGCCCGGACCCGGCCGCGTGTTGTGGTCGATGTAGCCGACCAGCAGCGGCACCTCGCGGATCTCGTCGGCCAGGTAGTCGAGCGCCTGCAGGCACTTCGGCACGAACTGCGACTTGAACACCAGGTCGCGCGGCGGGTAGCCGACCAGCGACATCTCCGGCGTCACCACCAGCTCCGCCCCTTGGTCGAGGCACTCGCGGTAGGCCGCGAGGATGCGCTTCACGTTGCCGGGGAAATCCCCGACCACCGCATTGATCTGGGCGATGCCGATTTTCATGCGCCGAGCAGAAAGACCCCGGCGGAACCTAGGCAAGTCTTAAACCGTCCGCCTCACAGCATCGCGCCATGCAGGACCGCGCCGGCGATCGCGAAGTAGATCACCAGACCGGTGACATCGACCAGTGTGGCGACGAAGGGGGCAGACGAAGTCGCCGGGTCGAGGCCGAGCCGCTTCAGCAGGAATGGTAGCATTGAACCCGAGATCGTGCCCCATAGCACGACGCCGATCAGCGAGAGACCGACGGTGAGGGCGACCAGCTGCCAGTGCTCGCCGTAGACGTTCGGGAAAACGCTCGCCCAGACGGTGATCCGCAGCGCGCCGATCACGGCCAGGATCACACCGAGGCTCAGGCCGGACAAAAGTTCACGGCGCATCACGCGCCACCAGTCGCGCAGGCGCACCTCGCCGATCGCCATCGCTCGGATGATGAGCGTCGCCGCCTGCGAGCCGCTGTTGCCGCCGCTGGAAATGATCAGCGGCACGAACAGCGCCAGCACCACCGCCTTCTGGATCTGCTCCTCGAAGTGCCCCATCGCCGTGGCGGTGAGCATTTCGCCGACGAACAAGACGATCAGCCACGACGCCCGCTTGCGGACCAGTCGGGCGAACGAAATGTCCATGTAGGGCTCGTCGAGCTGCTCCATACCGCCGAGCTTGTGGATGTCCTCGGTGGCCTCCTCTTCGGCCACGTCCATCACGTCATCGACCGTCACGATGCCGACCAGCGTTCCTTTCTCGTCGATGACCGGCAGCACGGTGCGGTCGTATTTCTGGAACATCTGGACCGCCGTTTCCTGGTCGTCGGTCGCCGACAGAGCGACGAACGAGTTGTCCCGCAGCTCGGCAACCCGCGCGTCGAGCGGACAAAGCAGAAACTCGCGGATGCGGAGGTCGTCGAGCAGCTTGCCGTGGGCGTCGACGACGTAGAGCACGTTGAGCGTCTCGCTGTCGCGGCCGCGCAGGCGGATGTGGTCGAGCACCTGGCGGGCCGTCCACATGTCGCGGATGGTGAAAAACTCCGATGTCATCAGTCGGCCGATGCTGGACTCGGGGTATTCCAGCAACCGGCGGGCGACCTTGTATTCCTCGGGCGAAAGCAGCTCGACCAGCCGGGCGGTCACCTCGGCGGGCAGTTCTTCGAGCAAGGCGGTGCGGTCGTCCGACGACATCTCGTCGAGGATGCGCGCCGTCTGCTCGTCGTTCATCGATTCGAGCAGGGTCGCCTGCGATTCGAGCGCCAGATAACCGAGCAGCACCGCGGCCGACTCGGTCGGCAGCAGACGGAACAACACGCCCTGCTCCGCGGGGGCGAGTTCTTCGACCGCCTCGGCCAGGTCCGCCGGAGGCAAGGCCTGAAGTGCGTGTTTTACGCCATCGTAATCCCCGCTGCGGAGATCTTCGACAAAGCTTTGCTGCAGGGATTCCCGGTCCATAACGGCTCACGGGCGCTTACCCCCGATCCACCCGCCGCGGCAAGCGCAATACAGGCACGAATCCGTCCGACGCGTCAGATTGGCCGCGGCGGAACGGCCCGAACCGCGACAACCTGATGCGATTGGGAGCCCACCCGCCGAGACCGGCGGGCAGACCAATGACACAATCCATTGATTTTCAATCAATCAAAATCCATTCGCACGATGCCATGCCAATTGCAAGGAAGGCTCCGAACGGAAACTCCAACCTGCATGAACCGCATCGTTTATCCCCACTCCCCACAGACCCGCTCCCTGGATCAATTGCTGAACCACGCCTTCGGTGAAGCGGCGGCCGGATTGCCCGCACGCGGCTTCCGCGAAGTCTGGGGCGAATCGCCCGAAGCCATCACGCTCCGCGTCGATCTGCCCGGCTTCCGCAAGGACCAGATCCAGATCGCGCTGACCGACCGCAAGCTGGCCGTCACGGCCGAAAGCCCGGCGGATCAGGCGTTTGGCGGACGTTACCAGCGCGTCTGGGCGCTCGGCCGCGAGCTCGACACGTCCCGCATCGCCGCCCGGCTCGACCTCGGCGTTCTGGAGCTGACTTTTCCCAAAGCCCAGCCCGAGACCCCGGAAAGCCGGACCATTCCCATCCAATAACGAATCACGCGCATCCTGGCAAAGCCTCCGGACCCGCCGCCCGCGGTGGCTCCGGGGGCTTTTGCGTCCGCTCCGGCCGTTTTGCTTGGCCGTCGACCCCCGCCTGCTAGCACTTGGGCCATGAGCGAAACCGCCGCCCGTATTCCCGAAGATCTGAAGGCCGCGATGAAGGCCAAGGACACCACGGCCCTCAACGCGCTGCGCGCACTGAAAACCGCGCTGACCAACGCCGCGATCGAGAAAGGCGGCCTCGGCACCGCGCTGGAGGAAAACGAGGTGCTCGCCGCGGTCCGCAAGCAGCTCAAACAGCGCCAGGATTCCATCGAGCAATTCGAAAAGGCCGGCCGCACCGAGCTCGCCGCCACCGAAAAGGCCGAGATCGCCGTGCTCGAACGCTACCTGCCCGCCGCCCTGAGCGCGGACGAAATCGCCGCGCTGATCGACGCCGCCATCGCCGAGACCGGTGCCACCGGCAAGGCCGACATGGGCAAGGTGATGAAGATCGTGCAGGAACGCGCCGCCGGACGAGCCGACGGCAAAACGCTGTCGCAGGAAATCCTCAAGCGCCTCGCCTGATCCGCCATGGCCTGCTGCGCCATCCTCGTCGCCGCCGGATCGAGCCGGCGGATGGGTTTCGACAAGCTCGCCGCTCCTTTGGCGGGCCAAGCCGTGCTACGCCGGACGCTGGAGGCGTTTCTCGCCAGCGACGCGATCGACTCGGTCGTGGTGGTCGCGCCGCAGGAACGCTTCGACACCCTGCTGTCCGGCACCCACGCCAAGCCCGTGGTCCGCGTCGATGGCGGGCAGGACCGCCAGGATTCGGTCCGCAACGGCCTCGCCGCGGTGCCGGTGCACTGCAGCCTAGTCGCCGTCCACGACGGCGCGCGGCCGCTCGTTTCGCCCGACGACATCGCCCGCTGCGTGGCGGCGGCACGCGTGCATGGGGCCGCCGCGCTCGCCCGTCCCGTCACCGAAACGTTGAAACGCTCCGACGCGGAGGGATTCGCCCGCGAAAGCGTCGACCGCGAGCTGCTGTGGTTCATGGAAACCCCGCAGATTTTCCACAAGTCGCTGCTCCAACAGGCGTGCACGGCCGTGGTCGAGGGCGGCTTGGTGACCACCGACGAAGTGTCCGCCCTGCAGGCGATCGGCCACCCGGTGAAGTTCGTCGCCTCCGCCGCCCCCAATCCCAAAATCACCCACCCCTCCGACCTCGCCCTCGCCGAGGCCCTGTTGCACGCATGAACGGCCCGACCTACACCTGGCGACAACTCGACGGCGGCCCGCGCCTGGCCGTCGCCACCCTGCCGGCGTCCGAATGCGCCGCCGTGTCGATCTATATCCCGGCCGGCAGCCGGGACGAACACGGGCTGCCGGCCGGCGTCGCCCATTTCGTCGAGCACATGGTGTTCAAGGGCACGGAGCGCCGCAGCGCTCGCGAACTGAGCCTGGAGATCGAAAGCGCGGGCGGCCTGATCAACGCCTGCACCACCGAGGACAACACCGTTTACGAAGGCCGCGGCGAGGCCGCGCTGCTGCCGGCCCTCGCCGACGTACTGGCCGACATGGTCTGGCACGCCACGTTTCCCGCCGCGGAAATCGACCTCGAACGCGAGGTCATCGGCGAGGAAATCACGATGTACCGCGAAAGCCCGTCCGATCACATCGGCGACCTGATTTCCCAGGCGATGTGGTCGCCCGACCCGCTCGGCAACCCGATCTCCGGCAGCCTGGAATCGATTGAGCGCATCGACCGGGGCACGCTCGCCGCGTTCCGCGACCGCCACCATTTCCGCCAAGACGTGGTCATCGCCATCTCCGGACCGTTCGACGAAGCCGCCGCGCTGGAGGCGATCCGGCCGCATCTCCCCGCCGTCTTTCACCCGGCCCCGCCCCGCCCGCCGTTCCAACGCGCGGGCAAGCCGGGCGATCTCGCCGAAACCCGCGACACCGAGCAGCTCCAGCTCGCCCTCGCTTGGCCCGCTCCGGGGCGCCACCACCCGCTGCGCCACGCGATGCGTCTGCTCAGCCTGATGCTCGCGGAAACCGCCAGCTCGCGCCTGTTCCTCCGCCTGCGCGAGGAACGCGGGCTTTGCTACCAGATCACCTCGGACGTCACCTTCTTCGACGAGACCGGCGCGTTCGAAATCGTGGCCGGCCTCGACCCGGAATCGCGCGACGAGGCGCTCGCCTGCATCCGCGAGGAAATCGCCGACCTCGCCGAGCACGGCGCCCGGCCCGACGAGATCGAGCGCGCCAAACGCCTCGCCATCGGCCAGAGCAAACTCGCCTGCGAGGGCACCGCCGCCCACGCCGCCTGGGCGGGCGAATGCCTGCTCGAATTCAACCGCATCCCGACCCCGGCCGAGTGGCGCGACGCGGTCCGTGCGGTCACGGCGGATGAAATTCACCAAGCCGCTAGATTGCTATTTGCCGCCGATCCGCCCACCATGGCGGAAATTCGGCCAGAGTGAACGATCGCGTTCTTTTCCCATTCGGGCCTCCCAAAAACTCGAATGGGATTGACCATCCGTCCCGTTTTCCTAGTCCTTTTGGGCAATAATGCGGATTTCCATGAAGCGGACCACTTGTCATCGGGTGTTTGCCAAAGTCGGCGTGGCGCTTGCCTTCACCCTCTGTTCGCCCACGCTCTTCGCGGGCGATCTCTTGGAATGGGGTAATCCGATCAACAAGCTCGCCCGAGTCTTTTCCCCCGATCTGGTCAAATTGGAAGACCGCCTGACCTGGCTCAACGACCGCCTTTCCTCTTACGCCAAGGGCAACCTCCACAGCGCCCGCACCGCCTACGGCCTGCGCGGCGCACGACTCCGCCCTGAGGATCCGGCTCCCGAAATCGTGATCGATCTGGGTACCGAGTATCCCCTCGAGAGCATTTACCTAATCCCCGCCACGCCCGACCCGGCGGAGCCCGAGGGCCTGTTTCCCCGCCGTTTCACGATCGAAGCCTCGACCCAACCCGATTTCGCCCGGAGCCGCATCGTCTACTCGACCTCCTCACACGCGCCCGCTTACCCGAACCCGGGCATTTCCCCCACCTGCTTTCCCGCGGCCGGCACCCTCGCCCGCTACATCAAGCTGACCATCAACGAAGGGCTCAACCGCGAACTCCGCGACCTGTTCTCCCTGTCCGAGATCGTCGCCGTCTCGAACCGCCAACCCGTTTCCCTCAACGCAAATGTCAAGTGCACTTCGGCGCTCACGATCCCCGGCTTGTGGGAGCCCGCCTATCTGACCGACGGCCGCAGCCCGCTGGGCGTCTGGCAGGCCGCCATCCCGACCTCCTCCAGCAAGGGCGATCTGGTGGAAACCACGGATCCGAGCGATCAGGTTTCCTGGTCCGTCGATCTCGGGACCGCTCATCCGCTCAAGCGCCTGGTCCTGTTTCCATATGACATGCCCTCCTTCGCGGACGGCGCGTCATCCTCCCGCAAGCTCCAGATCTGGGTTTCCGAGGAAACGGGCGGCGAAGAACGCCTAGTCGCCGACCTCACCGGCGCCCTCGCCGACATGAGCGGCGAAATGCCCTTGGTCATCCCCCTTCAGGACCAGCCGATCCGCCGTGTCCGGATCACCGGCAACCACCCGCTGTCACTGGGCGGCCGCTACCTTCAGGGATTCTCGGAAATCGAGCTTTGGGACGGCTCCTCCAATCTGGCCGACGGGCTGCCCGTGCTGCGCCAGCAAGGCGGCGCGACCTCGACCGTCACCAGCCTGACCGACCGGGTGGCCAACCAGTGCCAAATTCTGGGCATGGACAACTGGCTGAAGCAGTTGAACGAGCGGAAACGTTTCGAGCTGGAGCGATCGCAGCTGACCCCCGTGCGCAACCAGATGGCGTCCGAAAACGAACTCAACGCCACCTGGGGTCTCGCCATCGCCGTCGGCATGACGTTTTTGATTCCGGTCGGGATCCTCGAACGACGCCGCTTGGTTTCCCGCAACCAGATCGAACAGCTCCGCAAACGCATCGCCTCCGATCTCCACGACGACATCGGCAGCAACCTCGGTTGCATCACCCTGATCGCCGGCAGCGCGCGCAAGGACCTCGTCCGCCTGCAGGGTCCGGAAGTGGTGGTCGATGACCTCGGCGAAGTCGAAATCATCGCCCGAGAAAGCTCGCTGGCCATGCGCGATATCGTCTGGCTGCTCGAACGCCGGCAGGATTCGATCGGCGACCTGGTCCAGCGGATGCGCGAGACCGCCGGCCGCCTGCTCCGAGAGATCGACTACACGATCGAATGCCGGTCGACCAAAACCGCCAACAAGCTCTCGCTCGACGCCAAACGGCACCTGTTCCTGTTCTACAAAGAAGCCATCCACAACGTCGTCAAACACGCCAAAGCCAGCCACGTGACCGTGGTGCTAGGCGATCATGGCGACCAGCTTATCCTCGAGGTCCGCGATGACGGTGTCGGCCTGCCCGTCCGGGAGGACTCCCGCCAGGCCGCCGTAAGGAAACTCCAGGAACGGGCCCGCGTGCTGGATGGCGATCTCCACATTGAATCCACCTCCGAATCGGGTACTTTGCTCCGGCTTGCCGTGAAGCGCTCGCATCTGCTCGCGGCAAACCCCGTCCTCTCCGTATGAACCCGCCGCCCAAGCCCGCCGCCACGTCGGTTTGGCTTCTCGAAGACCATCCGACTTTCGCCAAGCAAATCCGTCGTTTGCTCGCAGGCGAAGAGGATCTCGACTGCCCGTATCACTTTTCCCATCCCGACGAGTTGTTCGACAAGTTGAAGTTCACCCAGGAACGGCCCGATCTGCTTTTGCTCGATCTCGGACTCCCAGGGCGAGACGGCCTGCAAGTGCTCGTCGAACTGCGGCAACTGCTCCCCTCTCTGAAAATCCTGGTGCTGTCGGCCTTCGACGACCGCGAGCGCGTCTACCGCGCGGTCTGCAACGGAGCCTCCGGATACCTGCTCAAAACCACGCCCGCCGACGAAATCCTCCAAGGCGTCCGCGACGTCCTGCATGGTGCCTCCGCCCTGAGCCCCGCCATCGCCAAGATGATCCTCGAAGGCTTCGCCAAGCACGGTCCGGTGCAGGAAATCGAACCACTCACCCAGCGTGAGGAAGAAGTGCTCCGCCTGCTGGTCCGCGGCTGCATCAAAAAAGAAATCGCCGACCAACTGGCCATTTCCCAGCACACCGTCGACATGCACCTCCGCGCGGTCTACCGCAAGCTACACGTCCGCACGCAAACCGAGGCCGTCTCCAAAGCCTTACGGCAGGGTTTGGTCTGAATCGGGCGCTCAAGCCCGATTCTTCTCAGGCGACGGTATTCCCAAAATCCGCTTGGCTGGCGGCTGGCTCCGTCGTGCCCATCTCCGCCGCATTTTGGAACCGCTCCACCCGATGCGCGACCCACCGCTAGGCCTAAAAATGACCGCGGGTGTCGGATCCCTGTTTCCGACACCCGCGGGCCCTCGGGGGGCAGTGCTATCCCTTACGACGCGACATTTGCATAAACCGGCCGCTCGTGCAACTACGCAATGACGTAAAAGATATACGAAACCATCTATGATGATAATTCAATCTTTACTTTCTCCGCCAAATCCGGCCTGGAGCAAGGGTTCCGCCGCCTCAGCCGGCAGCGGAAAACGTTCATTCGTATTCGGCTTCGACGTAGGAAAGTAAAAACGAGTGTCCATTCCAGTCCCAGCGCGGGACCGAACGGCGCGTGCGACAGTCGCCGAAACGCTGCTCGCGCGTCAATCTCAACGCGGAGGTGAGCGACCGCTCGATCCTCCCCCGGTCGCGCTTCATCGCTTCCGCCAGACTCGCGGACTCGGCACCGCCATCACCGGCGCTGGCGTGTTCGCGGGCGGATCCCGCCTTGCTGCCGAAGTCCCCTTGTTGGCGAAAAGGATGGACAGAGATGCCGCTTTGCCCGCGGAGTCGGAGTAAAAGGCACTCCTATTTATCTGTCGGATTCTTGAGAACCGGATCGCTCCGTGCTTCCGATGGGCATGGCGGAAATCCAGACCGGCTTCTTCACCCACGACATCCAGTTGCGCCGCATTGATGAATTGGG
>Ga0207709_10000223_pt1 | contig 71537 bp, 77 predicted proteins | sample KBSM34metaG_FD_184397 | JGI IMG/M metagenome (GOLD analysis project Ga0207709, IMG submission 184397) | Miscanthus rhizosphere microbial communities from Kellogg Biological Station, Michigan, USA - KBS M3-4 metaG (SPAdes) (version 2) | ecosystem: Host-associated > Plants > Roots > Rhizosphere >...
GGTCACCTCGCTGGAGCTCGCGACCGAGGACTACCTGGACCAGCCGCTGCGCTTTCAGGGGCAGTACTTCGATGACGAAAGCGGGCTGCATTACAACCGGCATCGGTATTACGACCCGGACGTGGGACGGTACCTGACGCCGGATCCGGTGAAGCTGGCTGGGGGGCTGAATCAGTACCGGTATGTGCCGAATCCGACGGGGTGGGTGGATCCGCTGGGGTTGAGTTGTAACTGCCCAGGAGGCATTCCTGCTGATGGACCTTATAGCGAAATTGTTCCCGGTGGAGGCTTAGAAGCCCATGAGTCTCGCGGTGGACATGCTATTGCCAGACATGTAGATAGATCGGAGGCTCAACTCAGAGCTAGGCTAGCGGCCGAGCCAAACATACCTATTGCGTCAACGTTTCTAAATAGGTCAGAAGCTGAAGCTGCACTTTCGAAGGTTATTAGAAACAACAAAGTGACAATTGATAATTTTTTGCAGGGTAATGCAAGCAAGCTGGTAATTAATGAGCAGGTGTCTGCTCCTGCAGGCGTGGGGGTAGTGAGGCAGAGTGGAAGGCTGGAGCCTTTGTCTAGCATTAGATTGGTGTTGCGGCGAGATGCAACTTCACCGCTTGGATACTTTATTTTGACGGGGTTTGTAAATGACAATTGAAGATTTTCCTAGCCTGTTTCAGTTTCTCGGGGCCTATTTTCATGAGGACTGGATGTGTGAGTTTGACTCGGCAGATGATGTCGTCAAATCTTTCATAGCGGACTCGGAATCTCGCGAGCTTGAAAAAGTGGTAAAGGAAATCGATTTTCTTTTGGCGATGAAAATTTCAGAAAATGAAACTCGAGATTTTTTGCTGAAAAAAAATGGTTGTTGCTATTGTTATTGGAATGAGTGGCAAGACGGGAATACGTGGTTGAAGCACATTTCTGTATTTATTAGTGAGGCTTCGCATAATGATATTTAAGTATTTTTGGTGTTGTTAGTGTCATTTGTTATCCCTTAGATAAGAGGTTGGATTTAAGAGAGGTTAATGTCATGGTTGAGCAGGCTCGTAAACTTGGTCTTTTATCAAGGATTTTGTTTTGTTGTAAAGGTATAGGGGTGTTTATGATACGAAGGGCGAAGCTTCAGTCTCAGGAGGTTGAAGAGCCTGCTAGTCATAAACGAGTATTAAATGAGGGAGCTGTTACTAAAATTAAAAAAAGCCGAGAAGTTCACAGCTCTCGTTTTTTGAGTCACAAAGCACAGAGGAATGCATATAACGAGGCGATGACAAGAGAGTCCAGAAAAATGCCCCGCTTCACTGGGGAAGACAGTATGGGAAATCTGGTAGTGAGAATGGAGACTGAAAATATAGGTGAAGGATATGAACCAAATCCTGCCGATCCATCTGACCCACGCTACATCTCTGAAATGTATGGTTTTGAAATGAGATTTGATTTCGAGACGCTGGAGCCTTGGGCTCTTTATCCGATAGAGAAAGCATAATGTTGATGCATCCTTATCTTGATATTCCTTATCGTCCGAGGTTGTCCCACTTTCTCGGTGGGTTTGATACATATGATCGCGAGGAGAGTTTGGGGGAGGAGTTGGCGGCGTACGATCCTGAGGATCCATCAGACAGAAGTATTTTAATATCCAGGTACGTAATCAAGCGGTTTTCGAAACTGAGCTATCGGCATAAATTCGTTTTGTTTGCTGTGCTGGGAGACGCACTTGAAGAAAGTGGTGATGTCTTTCAAAAGGTGCTGGAGCATGATCCATTCTCTCATTCCTTGCTACCTGATAGCTGGGACGAGATGAGTGACCCAAAGGCGTTTTTCGAAGGCATGTACTTTCAGTTGTCCGAAGCATGGATGGACGAGCTTTACAAAGCCAGTCAAGAAGACTCATCAACTTGGTAGGCGCGACTTGGTGCTCGCTGCGATTTTGTAAGTTTTTGGGGCATTCATAGGTTGAAGGTGCTGATTGCACGAGATTCGGTTATGTCGAATCACCGATGTCCGAGTGTAAGTGCTTCTACAGGTGGCTGAGCAAACAGGCTATCAATCAAATGCACGCTATACCCCGGCACATTCTTCGCATGATGCTTCGCTTGCGACGCCATCTCCGCCAACTGACTCGCATCCAATTGCGCACACGCTTCAGGATGCAAATGGACGACTCCGATGGACAGTGACAACAACGGAAATTCCTGGCGAATACCCTGGCGATTAGGCGCAACAAAACATCCAGCCTCAAGATGTTCAGGGCGATAAAACCGTCGGCATTGGCTCTGGAAATCATCAAGCAATTGATTGAGCCGTTTACGCCAATCCTCCGGACCGAGCACCAACAGGAAATCATCTCCCCCGATATGCCCGACGAAATCACGGGACGGGTCGACGCGCTCGTTGAGGCATTGCGCCAGACACAGCAACACCTCATCCCCACGCCCATACCCATAGATATCGTTAAAGGGTTTGAAGCTGTCGATGTCGACGTAGCAGATCACCGATTCCCGCCCCTGTTGCAGAAGGCGAGTCAAACATTGCTGAATCGGCACATTCCCCGGCAGCAACGTCAGCGGATTGGCATAACGGGCCTGCTGGATTTTCAGTTCGGTAATCAGTTTGAGCACATCGATCACCCGGCCCAGGCCCAGGTAACCGCCGTTGAGGGTGATGATGAAGTCTTCTTCGATGCGTTGCCGGGCGCGGCTGGTGATCAGGCGGCTGACCTGTTGCAGCGACTGGCTCATTTCCACGGCGAGGAAGTCGTCGTTCATCAAGCGGCTGATCGGTTTGCGGGCGAAGAGGTCGGTGGCGAACGGCTTGAGCAACGCATCGGACAAAGAGTGACGATGAACGATGCCGCACGGCTGACCCAGTTCGTCGAGTACCGCCAGCGAGTTCAGGTTGGCCTGGCGGCGGAAGGCCTCAAGTACGGTGGCGGTCGGCGTGTCGCGATTCACGGCCGGTTGGTCGTTGAGCAGGGCGCTGAGGTCGCTGCCTTCATCGTTCAGCGCAACGGCGCTGCTGTCGTGTTTGGGCATCAAGGCCCGGGCATCGCGCGGTGGGTGTTCCTGAGGGCGCCCGAGCAGATAGCCCTGGACCAGATCCACACCCATCTCGGTCAGCACCGCCAACTCTTCCGGCAGTTCGATGCCTTCGGCAATCACCTGGGCCCGGGAGGCCTTGGCGATTTGCAGGATCGATCCGACGAACTCGCGCTTCAATGCGTCCTGGTGAATGCCGTCGATAAAGTGCCGGTCGATTTTCACGTAGTCGGGACGCAGCTCCGACCAAAGGCGCAGACTTGAATAACCCGCCCCGAGATCGTCCAGTGCAATGGAAAACCCCATCGCCCGATAGTGATGCAGCGCAGTTTGCAGCAACTGGAAATCATCGATCGGCGTCTGTTCGGTGAGTTCGATCACCACCTGGCTCGGCGGAATACCAAAATCCTGAAGCAGCCGCAGCGTGCGCCCCGGCTGGTGCGCGGCTTCGAGCAGAGATTCGGGAGAGACGTTGAGAAACAGCTTGCCCGGCAATTGCTGTTCGTTGAAACGGCGGCAGGCGCTATGGCGGCAGGCGATTTCCAGTTCGCTCAAGCGTCCGGCCTGACGGGCCACGGCGAACAGGGCGATAGGGGAGTGCAGCGGGCTGTTGGAAGGACCGCGAGTCAAGGCTTCATAGCCAAGAATGCGTCGTTCGGAGAGGCAAATGATCGGTTGGAACAGGCTGTGCAAACCGCTTTGAGTCAGGATCGAGCTCAAGGCACTCAGCTGTTCGGTCGTGGTCATGGCAATCTCTGGCGATAAAAAAGGACTGGGAGCGCTCTCGATGAAGAGAACCGCTCCCAGTCCTTTATTGCACGACAGAATGATGACTGTTTGATGACGATCCGGGGATCGTCAGCATTAAATTGCCATCACCTTACTTCTTGGCCACCTGATTGCTCAGCTTCAAGTAATCCAGCAGCACGCGCCCGGTCTCGCTCAAGTAGGCGTCGTCTTCCGGTTTGACCTTGTCCGGCTCGGCGGCTGCCAGAGCGTCTTCGTCTTCTTTCTTCAGCTCTTTGAGCGGTTCTTCGCCTTTGGCCTTGCGACGGATGTTCTCCATCGCCAGTTGCTTGGCGTCGATGTCGGCGTGCTGGGCACGGCGTTCGGCTTCATTGAGGCTGACGGTTTTTTCTTCCAGCAGCTTCTGCGCCAGGGCCAGCTTGTCGCGGATGAACACGAACTCCGCGTCCTTGGCAGAACGGGTGTCATGCTCGGATTTCAGCTGGGCCAGGAACGGCTTGAACGGATCGCTCGCCGGTTTGATCGCCGCGCGGATGGTGTCCCATGGCATGGCTTCCGGCAGGGCGCTCTCGCCGATTTCCTTGGTGTCGATGATCGACGGGTAGTCGATGTCCGGCAGTACGCCCTGATGCTGGGTACTCTGACCGGAAACCCGGTAGAACTTGGCCAGGGTCAGTTTCAGTTCGCCATGGTTCAGCGGCTGGATCGTCTGCACAGTGCCTTTGCCGAAGGTCTGGCCACCGATGATCAGCGCGCGGTGGTAGTCCTGCATGGCGCCGGCGAAGATTTCCGAAGCCGAGGCGGACAGGCGGTTGACCAGCAGCGCCATCGGGCCTTTGTAGAACGCACCCGGGTTTTCGTCTTCCAGCACGTCGACCCGGCCATCGGCGTTACGCACGAGTACGGTAGGGCCCTTGTCGATGAACAGGCTGGTCAGCTCGGTGGCTTCCTGCAGGGAACCGCCGCCGTTGTTGCGCAGGTCGATGACCACGCCGTCGACTTTCTCTTTCTGCAACTCGGTCAGCAGCTTCTTGACGTCGCGAGTGGTGCTCTTGTAATCCGGATCACCGGCACGGAACGCCTTGAAGTCCAGGTAGAAGGCCGGAATCTCGATCACGCCGAGCTTGTAGTCCTTGCCGTCCTGTTTGAGGCTCAGGATGGATTTCTTCACGGCCTGGTCTTCGAGCTTCACCGCTTCACGGGTGATCGGCACGATCTTGCTGGTCTGGTCGTTCGGCGCATTGCTGGCCGGGATGACTTCCAGACGGACCACGGTGCCTTTCGGACCACGGATCAGCTTGACCACTTCGTCCAGGCGCCAGCCTACTACGTCGACCATCTCTTTGTTGCCCTGGGCAACGCCGATGATCTTGTCCGCCGGTGCAACCTGTTTGGTCTTGTCGGCCGGGCCTGCCGGCACCAGGCGCACGACTTTCACTTGATCGTTGTCGCTTTGCAACACGGCGCCGATGCCCTCGAGGGAAAGGCTCATGTTGATGTCGAAGTTTTCCGCGTTATCCGGCGACAGGTAGTTGGTGTGCGGATCGTAAGACATGGCGAAGGTGTTGATGTACGCCTGGAAAATGTCTTCGGCACGGGTCTGGTCCAGACGCGCCAACTGGTTCTTGTAGCGCTTGGTCAGGGTTTCCTGGATCTGCTTCGGCTCTTTGCCGGCGATCTTCTGCCGCAGCACTTCGTCCTTGACGCGTTTGCGCCACAGGTCATCGAGTTCGGCGGTGGACTTGAGCCACGGGGCGTCCTTGCGATCGATCAGCAAGGTTTCATGGGTGGTGAAGTCCATCTTGTCGACGCCTTTGTTCAGCTCGGCAAGGGCGAAGTCCAGACGCGCCTTTACGCGGTCCAGATAGCGCTTGTAGATGGTGAACCCGGCGTTGAGGTCGCCGCTCTTGAGAAAGTCGTCGAACTGGGTCTTCCACTTGTCGAATTCGGCGATGTCGCTGGCCATGAAATAGCTGCGAGACGGGTCGAGCAGCTTGATGTAGCTGTCGTAGATGATCACCGAGCGCGCATCGTCGAGCGGCGGCTTGCTGTAGTGGTGACGCTTGAGCAACTCGACGACGTTCAGACTGGCGATCACTTCGTCGCGATCAGGCTGTAACTTGTCCCAGCTGTTGGCTGCGAATGTGGTGCCCGACACCGGCAACAGACCGATACCGATGAAAAGAGCGAGGGCGGTGCTGGGGAGCAGATGCTTCATGCTGAGTCGACGCGGGGACAATTGATAACGCATATTAGGCCGTCTTTGAAGTCGCCGGTACCTCTACGCTCTGTACGATAACTGCTGTTCAGCGTTCGTTCAGACCCCAGGGCCGGTCGCATAATGCAAAAAGCCCGGCGCTACAGCTTCGGGCTCAGTCCAGACTCACTATGGAGGCACTGTGAAGGCATTGCAAGGCGTTGAAGGTCAAGTGGCATGGGTTGATGAACCAAGTCCTACGTGCGATGTAGGACAAGTTCGCATCCGGGTGGCGGCAGCGGGCCTCAATCGCGCGGATTTATTACAGAAGGCGGGGCTATATCCACCGCCACCGGGTGCCAGTCAAGTACTGGGTCTTGAATGTTCCGGGGTGATCAGCGAGGTCGGCGCCGGCTCGTCGTGGCAGGTCGGTGATCGGGTCTGCGCCTTGCTGGCCGGGGGCGGGATGGCCGAAGAAGTGGTCGTCGACGGGCGGCATGTGTTGCCGGTTCCGGAAGGTGTATCGCTGATCGAAGCCGCAGCGTTGCCCGAGGTTTACGCGACCGTCTGGCTGAATGTGTTTCAACTCGCTGCGCTCAAACCGGGTGAGAAAGTTCTGCTGCATGCCGGCGCCAGCGGCATCGGTTCTGCCGCCATTCAACTGTGCAAGGCGTTTGGCAATCCATGCTGGGTGAGCGTCGGTTCGGTCGAGCGCCTGGCTTACTGTGAAGCGCTGGGTGCTCAGGGCGGCGTGGTGCGCACTGATGATCTGGAAAGCCTGCGGGATTTCGGGCCGTTCGATGTGATTCTGGATCCGGTCGGCGGCCATTATTCGGCGCTGAACCTGAAGCTGATGGCTCAGGATGGACGCTGGGTACTGATCGGTCTGATGGGCGGCCGCGAGGCAAAACTGGATCTGGCCCAGGTGCTGGCCAAGCGCGTGCAACTGCTGGGCTCGACCCTGCGCAGCCGTGACGATCAGTTCAAGGCCGATCTGTTCAGCGATCTGAGCCAGAACGTGTGGCCACTGTTTTCCGAGGGGCGCCTGAAGCCTCAACTGGCCAAGACCTTTGCGATCAAGGATGCCGAGGCGGCATTTGCCGAGCTGGCGAGCAACACGGTAGCCGGGAAGCTGGTGCTGGTGATCGACGACAGCCTGAGCTGATCATGGATGCTTGTGGGAGCAGGCCTGCTCCCACAAGGCAATCGCTTACTTCCAGAGATGAATCGGCCACCCGGATTTCTCGGCCTGCTCGCGCAATACCGGATCCGGATTGACCACATGCGGATAATCCACTTTCAGCAACAGTGGCAGATCATTGCGTGAGTCAGAATAGAAACTCGCGCCTTCAAGGTTTTCTTCTTCGGCATCCAGCCATTCCAGCAAGCGGGTGATCTTGCCTTCGCGGTAGGTCAGGGTGCCCACGGTCTGGCCGCTGTACACGCCATGCGCCACTTCCAGTTCGATACCCAGAATCTCATCGATGCCCAATCGATCGGCAATCGGCTTGACCAGGTGCGTACCCGAGGCCGAGATCACCAGAATCCGGTCGCCGGCCTTGCGGTGCGCGGCGATGATCTTGGTCGCGTCGCTGAAGATGATCGGCTCGATGAAGTCTTCCACCCACGGCCCGACCAGATGTTCGACTTCTTCCGGGGTACGGCCGATCAGCGGTTCGAGGCTGAACTCCATGTAGTCCTCCATGCGCAACTTGCCATGGCTGTAGGCGTCCATCAGCTCGTTGTTCCTGCGCATGAACGACTCGGGATCGACCCAGCCCAGGCGCCCCATCTGCTCGCTCCAGAGCGTGGCGCAGTCGCCGTGGATCAGGGTGTCGTCCAGATCAAAAATTGCCAGAGCCATCAGTTCAGTTCCCTCTTGGGTGTCAGCAAAGTCATCAGGCTACCTCACACAGGGCGGTGGGATCGATGGAAAGTGCCAGGCGCTGACCGTCGGGATGCAGATCCGCCGCCGAACGGTTGAGCACATCCACCACCAGTTCCACGCCCCGGGCTTCGACGCGGTAGCGGATCACGTTGCCCAGCAGGCTGTGGCTGCGAATCTGTGCATCGAGTTCGCCGTTCAGGCTCAGTTCGATGGCCTCCGGACGAATCGCGATGCGATGGTTGACCGGCCGCTGCAACAGCTTCGAGGCACTCTCGGCATCGAGCAGGTTGTAGTTGCCGATGAAGCCGGCGGCAAACACGTCGACCGGTGCTGTGTAGAGGGTTTCGGCATCGCCGCTTTGTACGATTTTTCCCTGGTTCATCAGGAAAATCCGGTCAGACATGGTCAGTGCTTCTTCCTGATCGTGTGTGACGAAAATCGTGGTCAGGCCGAGTTCACGCTGGATCTGACGGATCTGTTCACGCAGATGTTTGCGAATCCGCGCATCAAGAGCCGACAGCGGCTCATCCAGCAGCAACAGGCGCGGACGCGTCACCAGCGAGCGGGCGAGGGCGACACGTTGGCACTGACCACCGGAGAGTTGATGCGGATAACGACTGGCGAAGTCATTAAGTTCAACCAGTTTCAATGCTTCGGCGACGCGCTTGTGGCTGTCGTCCGGGTTGATCTTCTGCATGCGCAGACCAAAGGCGACGTTCTGCTCCACGGTCATGTTGGGAAACAGCGCATAGCTCTGGAACACCATGCCGATCCCGCGCTTTTGCGGGGTGAGCGGCACGATGTCGACGCCATCGAGCAGTATCTTGCCGCCATCCACCGGCGTCAGGCCGGCGATGCAACGCAACAGGGTGGATTTGCCGCAACCGGACGGGCCGAGCAGGGTGACGAATTCACCTTTCCGGATTTCGCAGTTGATGTCGCTGAACACCGTGGTGCCGGCGTAGTTTTTCTGAAGGTGTTGGACGCTGACATAGCTCATTCGCTTTTGTCCTTGTTCAAGATGTTGGCGACCCAGGTCAGGACCAGCACGAAAAAGAAGTAGGAAATCACCAAGGCACTGGTGAAGTGACCGCTGCTGTTGCGCATGTTGTTGAGGTAGACCTGCAGGGTTTCGTAACGGGTGCCGACCAGGATATTGGCGAACACGAACTCACCGAACAGGAACGAGAACGACAACAGCAACGCGACCATCAGGCCCTTGCGCAAGTTCGGCAACACCACCAGGAATGCTGCCTGAAAGGTACTGGCGCCGAGCAGTTGGGCGGCGTCCATCAGGTCGCGCAGGTTGATCGCTTGCAGGTTGTTGGTGATCGCCCGGTACATGAACGGCAACGCCACGGTGAAGTAGCAACCGATAAGGATCCAGGGTGTGCCGACCATCGCGAACGGCCCGGAACCGTAGAGCTGTAACAGCCCCACCGACGACACCACCGGCGGCACCGCGAAAGGCAGCAGGATCAGGATGTTCATCAGCGCATCGAGTTTCGGAAAGTGGTAATGCACCACGAACAGCAGCGGCAGGATCAGCACCACCGACAGAATCAACGCCCCGACGCACACCAGCAGCGACTGGCCGAAGGCATGCAGGAAGCGCGGATCGCTCCACAACTGGATGTACCACTTGAAGGTGAAGCCGCTGGGCAGGATGGTGGCCGACCAACTGCTGGCGATCGAGTAGATCAAGGTGCCCAGCAACGGCAGCAGCAGAATGGCGAACAACAGATAGACCACGACGCGGTGGTAGACGCCGGCCGGGCCGGATTCAGCGCGAGACATGGTAGCTCCTCTTCAACAGCAGTTGATGCACGACGGTCACCAGGGTCATCAGCGCCACCAGCACCACGGCCAGGGCGCTGGCCAGGTTCGGATCGAGGGAAATGTCGCCCGACACCATCGCTGCGATCCGGATCGGCAGCACGTTGAAGTTGCCGGTGGTCAGCGCGTAGACAGTGGCGTAGGCGCCGAGGGCGTTGGCCAGCAGGATCACGAAGGTGCCGAGCAGGGCCGGGGTCAGCACCGGCAGGCCGATGTGACGCCAGAACTGCCAGCCGTCGGCGCCGAGCAGCGCTGCGGATTCCCGCCAGTCTTCACGCAGGGCGTCGAATGCCGGGTACAGCAGCAGCACGCCGAGGGGAATCTGGAAGTAGGTGTAAAGGATGATCAGCCCGGTTTTCGAGTACAGGTTGAAATCCTGAATGATTCCGGCCTGCTTCAGCATGATCGTGATGCTGCCGTTGAAGCCGAGCAGGATGATGAACGCAAAGGCCAGAGGCACGCCGGCGAAATTGCTGGTCATGTTGGCGAAGGCGTTGACGAAGTTGCGCAGCTTCGAATCGACCCGGCGCAGGGAGTAGGCGCCCAGCACCGCGATGATGATGCCGAATACGCTCGACCAGAAGCTGATTTCGAGGCTGTACTGGATCGCCTGCAGATAGAACTTCGAATTGAAGATCTTGCTGAAGTTGGCGAACCCCCAGCCGAATTCTTCCGATTGCAGGCTGTTGATCATCACCCAGATCAGCGGGGCAATTTCGAACACGATAAAGAACAGCGCGAAAGGCACCAGGCACAGGGCGGCCAGCCATTTGCCGCGAATCATTGAGTTCACTTGAGCAACTCCCGGCACACAGGTTTGTCGTGAGGTACGCCGAGCAGCTCGCAGACCGTGCCGCAGATGTCGGTCTGCTTCGGTGAAGCTTCGCTGTTCAGGCTGAAGGCATCACCGAACACGAACAGCGGTACCTGGCGTTCTTCCGGCAGCAGGCCGTTGTGCGAGCGGTCGTTGTTCATGCCATGGTCGGCGGTCACCAGCACCTGGCAGCCGGCGTCGAGCCAGCCTTGCAGGTAGTCGGCGAGGATGATGTCGGCGCTGCGGGCACTGTTGCGGTATTGCGGGGTGTCGAGGCCGTGCTTGTGCCCGGCGTCGTCGATGTTCATCGGATGGATCAGCAGAAAGTCCGGAGCATGGCGCAGGCGCAGGTTTTCGGCGTCGGCGAACAGGTGCGAGTCCGGATAGTGATCGTTCCAGTAGAAGTGGCCGTGCTGGATCGGTAGCGCCGGGTCGTCGGTATGACGATCTCTGGCGGCCACGAACGGCGAGCGGTTGTACAGCTCGCTGACCCAGTGGTAAGCCGCGGCAGCGGTTTTCAGACCGGCATCGCGGGCGTAGTGATAGATGCTGCGCTGACTGGACAGGCGCGAGACGTTGTTGTGGACGATGCCGCTGTCGATCGGCGGTACGCCCGTGAGGATGCATTCGTAAAGCGGTCGGGACAGGGCCGGCAGCTCGCACTCCAACTGGTAGAGCGCGGCGCGTCCTGCGCCAACGTAAGCCTGCAGATGCCCCATGGCGTGACACGCGACCTCGTAGTTGAGGCCGTCGAGCACGACAAGGATGACGGTTTGCTTCATAGGGGCAAAAACTCCGCGAAGTTCAAATATCTCGAAATCAACTCAATCCCTTGTGGGAGCGGGCTTGCTCGCGAAAGCGGTAGATCATTCAACATTGATGTCGACTGACAAGACGCCTTCGCGAGCAAGCCCGCTCCCACATTTGGATCTTCAACAGATCACAAAAGGGTGATCAGCCGCTTTACTTCATTTCTACGATGACTTTTTCGTTCCACTCCTGCGGCAGGGCCTTGGAGGTTTTTTCCCACGCATCGGCGTCCTTGATCGGCGTGACCTTCTTGTACTGCTCGTTCGGCAGCAGCTTGGCTTTCACGTCTTCCGGCAATGTCAGGTGCTCGGCGCGAATCGGGCGGGCGTTGCCGCGGGCGAGGTTGGTCTGGCCGGCGTCGCTGAAGATGTATTCGCGGGTCAGCTTGGCGGCGTTCGGGTTCTTCGCGTATTTGTTGATGATGGTGGTGTAGCCGGAAATCACCGAGCCGTCGGACGGGATCAGCACCACGTAGTCATCCGGGTTGGCCATCTTGGCCTTGTAGCTCAGGCCGTTGAAATCCCAGACCACGCCGACTTCGATCTCGCCTTTTTCCATGGTGGCGATGGTCGGGTTGGCCATCGACAGGCGACCCTGCTTGGCGATGTCTGCGAACAGCAGCAGGGCAGGCTGGAGATTTTTCTCGTCGCCGCCGTTGGCCAGCGCAGCGGCGAGTACGCCGTTGGCAGCTTGCGCGGCAGTGCTCACGTCACCGATGGAGACCTTGTACTTGCCGCCTTTGAGGTCAGCCCATTTGGTCGGCACTTCGGAGCCGTGCAGCAGTTTCTTGTTGACGATGAAGGCGATGGTGCCGGTGTAGGCCAGTGCCCAGTTGCCGTCCTTGTCCTTGGCCCAGTCCGGCACTTGATCCCAGGTGGTCGGCTTGTACGGCTGCACCACGCCTTGCTTGACTGCAATCGGGCCGAAAGCCGCGCCGACGTCGCCGATGTCGGCAGTGGCGTTATCTTTTTCAGCCGCGAACTTGGCGATTTCCTGGGCCGAACTCATATCGGTATCGATGTGTTTCAGGCCGTATTTCTTGGCCAGGTCTTCCCAGGTGCCTTTCCAGTTGGCCCAGTCATCGGGCATGCCGACGCTGTTGACGGCGCCTTCCGCTTTCGCAGCGGCTTCGAGGGTTTTCAGATCGTCAGCCGCCATGGCGGCGGTGCACATGGCAATGGTCGAGCCTAACAGTGTTGCCAGGAAAAGCTGTTTCATTCCGAAGCTCCTTGGTCGTGTTCAACGCTGCGATTGCGGTTTGTGTTGGTCTAGGTCAGCAATACCTGAGCCAATGTAGGGGGGCTGGATGACACTTTGATGTCGGCGGATACCCGATCCGCGTTTTATTCCGCCGGTATCGACGGCTGCCCGGTAAGCGTAGACCACCCGCAAAGTCCCGGTGGGCAAGGGACTTGGCCGATGTATTGCAAGTTGTCAGGGCGACCGTTCGGTAGTTTTGTCATCTCTCGGTCATCTGCACTGCCTAGGCTTGCAACACGACCAAACGGCGCAATAGCTGTGCGGTTTTTGCCCCGAAACAGTGCTGGTCTAGTCCAGATAGGTAACGTTGATGCGCGATGAGGCAACAAAAGCGGTGACAGCCATTGGCCAGATCCTTCAGGAACAACTCGACCATGGCTTGCTCGCGGCGGGGAGCAAGCTGCCGGCGGAGCGCAAGCTCAGCGAGTTGTTCGGCACGACGCGGATTACGGTGCGTGAAGCGTTGTTGCAACTGGAGGCGCAAGGCCAGATTTATCGCGAGGAACGTCGGGGCTGGTTCGTGTCGCCGCCGCGTCTGGCCTACAACCTGATGCAGCGCAGTCACTTTCACGCGATGGTCAGTGCGCAGGGGCGGGTGCCGTCGACCGAGGTGATTTCGGCGCGGCTGCAACCGGCGTCAGCGGCGGTCTGTGCGTGGTTACAGTTGCCGGCGTTGTCGAGCGTGATTCAGATTTGCCGGTCGCGGCGGATCGATGGGCGGCTGGTGTTGTATGTGGAGCATTATCTGAATCCGCAGTTTTTCCCGGGGATTCTGGAGTTTGATTTGAATCAGTCGATTACCGAGCTTTATGCGCGGCATTACGATTTGCACTATGGGCGGGTGCGGTTCGAGATTGTGCCTACGTCGTTGTCGGTGGATGCGGCGGCGGCCTTACGGGTGTCGGTGGGGAGCCCGGGGTTGAGGATTGCCCGGGTCAATTATGATCAGGCTGGGCGGTTGATTGATTGTGATCTGGAGTTTTGGCGGCATGATGCGATTCACGTCGGTGTGGATGTAGTTTGATTTTTTTGGGTGAATATCCGTTGCTGCGGTAACGGCTTCTTATGGTTTCGCCCTTACGGCGAGTCACTTTTTTCAAACGCCCGGAATGCCGGCCCAGAAAAAAGTAACCAAAAACGCTGGGCCCCGGCGTTCGGCACCTCGCCTAGGCTCGGTGTTCCTTCGTTCCGGGATTCATCCGGGGGCATCGCCTACGGTTTGCTTCGCTGCACCTCCTCTCGATGCATGCGGCTTCGCCGCACGGTCGCTGCGCTCCCACCCCCGGATGAATCCCTCCACTCAGCCTGCCGATGGGGCCGGCACGTCAAGAGCGGTACTCGAGCTAACGCTCATTGTATTGAGTGGGGCGGCTGCGCCGCATCTGGTGATCGGGTTTGCCGGCGATGGTGGCTTGACGGTCGGGGGCTATTCCTGGGTCAGGCCGCCGCCGGCGGTGATCACTTGCACGTTCATCCTCGGCGTCGCCAGATCCAGCCCGGCCTCATCCAGATGCCGTTTCAGCGACAGATTGAACGCCCGTGAAACTTCCCACTGTTTGATCGGTGCGGTCTTGAACCGTGCGCGCAATATCGCGTTTCCCGATTCAAAACTTTCCACGCCCTGGATCTCCAGTGGCGACCAGATGTTGCGTCGCTGCAGCGGGTCGGTGCGCATTTTCTGGCCGACTTCGCGCATCAGTTTGATGGCTTCGTCGATGTTCATGTTGAACGGCACGGCCACGCGGAAGATCGCGTAGCCGAATTCCCGGGAGTAGTTTTTGATGCTTTTGATTTCGCTGAACGGGATGGTGTGGACGATGCCGTCGATGTCCCGCAGGCGTACTGTGCGGATGGTCAGGCCTTCGACGGTGCCCAGGTGCCCGCCGACGTCGACGTAGTCGTCGATGGCCAGGGAGTCTTCGATGATGATGAACAGGCCGGTGATCAGGTCGGCCACCAGCGACTGGGCGCCGAAGCCGATGGCCAGGCCGATCACGCCGGCACCGGCCAGCAGGGGTGTGACGTTCATACCCATGTTCGCCAGCGCGACGATCAGGGCGATGATGAAGATCGCCACGAACAGCACGTTGCGGATCAGCGGCATCATGGTTTGCGCGCGGGCGTTGGCCAGGCCTTTGCGTGAGCGGGTGAGGGCGTGGTGGACGGCGGTGTCGCTGAGGATCCAGATCAGCCAGGCGAAGATCAGTGTGCCGATCAGGCTGAACAGTTTGACGCTGATGTCGTGGCCTTCGCCTTCGGTGAAGCCGATCAACGACATGCCCCAGACCCGCAGGCCCAGTTCGATGAACGCCAGCCATACCAGTAAATGGGCGAGGGTGTAGAAGAAGCTTTTCAGGCGCTCGGAATACAGCGCGTGGCGTTTCGGCCCGCGTTGGGGTTTGAGGGCGTGGCGGCGGACGAGGCCGTTGATCACCATGCACAACACCAGCAGCACGGTGCAGATCAGCGACTGGCGCAAGGCCGTGCTGGTATCGCCGGCGGAGACGAAGGTGGCGAACAGGGAAATGCCCACCAACACCAGCGCCGGCACGTACCAGAAAGTGCCGAGGATTTCGATGGTGTCGCTGAGGGCGCGGCGGGTCAGGCGGCGGGACAGGGGCTGGTTGCGGATCAGGTGGGCGATGGGGCGGCGAAAGCGCAGGATGAACAGGCCGGTCGAGAGCGCCGCCAGCACATTGGTGACGGTGGCGGCGGTGTGAGCCAGGTGTACACCCAGACCCGCCACCAGGCGCGGATCGTTCAGTGCTTCGCCGAATGCGGCGAAGCTACCGATCAGCCACAGCGGGCGGAACGCCTGATGGCGCAGTATGTACAACGCGCGGTGGCGGTGCGGGCCGTCGAGTACGGAAAAGGCGATCACGCAGATCGCCGAGAAACAGGTGCCGACCACCAGTGCGTAGGCCAGGACCATCGCCAGGCTTTTGCCCAGGGACGATGGCAATGCGTAGCTCATGTAAACCGTGATGACCAGCGCGATCATCCAGGGCCCGAGCTTGCGCAGGGCGAAGCGCAGCATGTCGAGGGCCCGGGGGTGTTGCGGCAGTTCTTCGGTCAGGCCGAAACGCATGCGCACCCGGTGACCGAGCCAGATCAGCGCGGCGGCCAGCAGGCTCCAGACCATCAGGATCACGGCGAAGCCGAAGATGATCGGCAGCCATTCACTGGCCGGCATCATCAGTGCGGACAGTTCATCCTTGGCCAGTTCGAATTCGGTGGACCAGCGATTGAGCGGGCTGTCGCTGCCGGTGAACTGTTTTTCGAAATTGGCCAGGGTGCCGCCGATCAGGCCCAGCACGCCTTCTTCCGGGGTGGCCTGGGCTTTTTTCGTGGCGTCGCGCAGTTTTTTCAGGTCGCTCAGCAATTGGCTGCGCTGCTGATCGTTTTCCAGAGACTTGATGACTTCGTCGAGGGATTGGCCAAGCGGTTCCTGGGCTTCAGGCTGCGCCTTGTTCGAGCCGTTGAGCAGGCCGGGCAGACTCACCGCCTGGGCAGGCGCCGACGGCAGGAGCGTCATCAGGCAGACAAGGAAGAGGCAGGGCAGGGCAAAGAAACGAGCGAACACTAGGCGGTCAACCTCGCAAGGGGCGGATCGGGCGAGTGTACGAGCCCGCCAGAATCAATGCGAGCCGGGCGCGGATTTATTCGTTGAGTTTGGCCAGGATCTTGTAGACCACGGTGGCCAGGATCATCAGCATGCCGATCCACATGGCGAATACTCCGGCGTTCTTGTCGCGGAAGTTGAAGCCGATCGCCAGCAGAATCATTCCGGACAGGATCGGAATGAGCATGGAGTGGAACGCAGACATCGAGATCATGGCGACAGCCTTGTCGAAGAGGATGATTTAAGTCTAGGTCGCTTTTTGCCGACCGGTGGTGATGTGTATCAGAAATGAGCCGGTTTCGCAGGCCAGGAGATCGCAGCGTGAGGCTGCGATCTCCCGTTGGTTACGGCAGTTCTCGACTGGCGTAAAAGGCGCTCAGCACTTTCACCAGATGGGCCAGGTCATGGCTGCCGCACAGTTCGCGGATCGAGTGCATGGCGAAGGTCGGCAGGCCGATGTCGACGGTGCGCACGCCCAGATGGCTGGCGGTGATCGGGCCGATGGTCGAGCCGCAGCCCATGTCGCTGCGCACCACGAAGCTTTGTACCGGCACTTCTTCGGCCATGCACAGGTGACGGAAGAAACCGGCGGTTTCGCTGTTGGTGGCGTAGCGCTGGTTGCTGTTGACCTTGATCACCGGGCCGGCGTTGAGTTTCGGGCCGTGGTTGGCGTCGTGTTTCTCGGCGTAGTTCGGGTGTACGCCGTGGGCGTTGTCGGCCGAGACCAGCAGGGATTTCTGAATGGTGCGAACGAACTCGTCACCTTCCGGCAGCAGACGGCGCAGGGTCTGTTCCAGCATCGGGCCGTCGGCGCCGCAGGCGGAGCAGGAGCCGACTTCTTCGTGATCGTTGCACACCAGCACGCAGGTTTCTTCGGTGTCGGCGGTCAGCAGGGCTTGCAGACCGGCATAGCAGGACAACAAGTTGTCGAGTCGGGCGCCGGCGATGAAATCACCGTGCAGGCCGATGACCGCTGCGCTCTGGGTGTCGTAGAAGCTCAGCTCGTAATCGAGCACTACGTCGGCATTCAACCCGTGTTCGCGGGCCAGTTGATCGGTGAGCACTGCGCGAAAGTCCACGCGTTCGTCACCGGCGAACTGGGCGAGAATCGGCGGCAGTTCGGTCTGGGCGTTAATGGCCCAGCCCTGGTTGGCTTCACGGTTGAGGTGAATCGCCAGGTTGGGAATGATCGCGATCGGGGCCTTGAAGTCGATCAATTGGCTCTCGACCTTGCCGTCGCGACGGAAGGTGACGCGACCGGCCAGAGACAGGTCGCGGTCGAACCACGGCGCCAGCAGCGCGCCGCCGTAGACTTCGACACCGAGTTGCCAGAAACCCTGACGTTGCAGTTCAGGTTGCGGCTTGACCCGCAGGCACGGGCTGTCGGTGTGGGCGCCGACCAGACGGATGCCGTCGTGCAGCGGGGAGTTGCGGCCCATCTTGATCGCGACGATCGAGGAGTCGTTACGGGTGACGTAGTAACGGCCATTGGCTTCGGTGTGCCAGGTCTCACGCTCGTCGAGGCGTACATAACCGGCGGCCTCCAGGCGTTGAACAAGGCTGGCGGTGGCGTGGAACGGGGTAGGGGAGGCCTTGAGGAAGTCGATCAGGCCTTGGTTCAACTCTTCGCGCATAAGAAGCTCCAGACAGCAATGGGCGGGAGTTTAACGCATCGGCCTGATGCTTGGGACATGACATGTGCCGCTCGCGTCAGCGAGCGGTGGCCACGCGTTTTTTCAGGTAGCTCATGATGACTTTTTCGTCTTCAGGCTTTTCAGGACGGGGCAGTTGTTGCGGCCAGTTGCTCTGATTCAGGAGCTTTTTCTGACGGCTCTTGTCCCAGCGAAGAATCTCCCGCGAGGCACATTCCCACCATTCATGGCGGCAGGCGGTGTAGTACGGATGATCCGGTGCGGCGCTGCCGTACAGCAGATCGCGACCGACCTTGCGCAAGGTGCCGCTCTGGTTGCGCAGCTTCCATTTGATTTTCAGACGCTGCCACGCGGACGGGAACGGTTTGACCCGCGGCACGTCCTTGCACAGATCCACCAGCCGCTGACTGAACTGCTCGCCGTGCTGGGCAAAGAAGAACGCCTGCATCGCGTGGAAAAAGCGTTTTTCCGCGAAGTAGTGATAGACGTATTTGCGGGCCTCGACCACCGGCCGTTTGCGCATGGCGAACGACAGCGCGACTTGTTCGATGGTATGGATCTGGAAACCGTCTGCCGTCCATTCGTCGATCAAGCGGATCGACTGCTCGAACAATGCCCCGTCGCTGTCGGTCACGCCACACAGCCCGCTGTTGTAGAGCTTGAAGCCGTTTTCCGGGGTGATGCCATGGGCACCGAGATCGCGACCGAGCTTCAGGTAGTCGTCGCGCTCGAAGACATCTTTCCAGTCGTATTCGAAGCGATCCATCACCGACTGCTGCGCAGTGATGTGCGGGAACAGGCGATTGGGGTCGCTGGTGAACAGGGTGTCGGTGTCGACGAACAAGGTCTTTTCGGCCAGTTGCAGGCCGGCGGCGATGGCGCAGGCCTTGCGTCGGTGGTGATAGCCGTTGTGGCCCTGCCAGCGAGTCAGTGTCGGTTCGTCGAGCAGCACGGTATCGACCGGCCAGCCTTCATAGTCCTGCGGCCGGTCAGTGAGGATCCTGATCGCCGGGCGTTTGCCGGTCCTGGCCTGGGAGAGGGCGGTCAGGATGCTGAACTTGGCTTCGCGCCGGTAAACATCCTGGTTGCCGTAAATCAGGTAAAGCAGTTGGTGACGGGTCTTCTTGACGGGTGTTGCCAGGGAATCAGTACAACTCATCCGGAACAAAATCCTTTAAAACAGGCGACTGCCAGTCAGGCAGTGCTTAAAACGGAGCCGGGCATTCGAAGCGCAAGCGTTCGCCGGACTGTGGGTGGGTGAAGCTGAGCATGCTGGCGTGCAGGCACAGGCGTGGCCAGGCGGCGAGGGCTTGGGGGTGAGCGTAGAGCCCGTCGCCGAGCAGTGGATGACCGATGGACAGCATGTGCACGCGCAACTGGTGCGAACGGCCGGTGATTGGCGTCAGTTCGACGCGGCACCAGTCGCCGCAACGCTCCAGCACGCACCAGAAGGTCAGGGCGTGTTTGCCATGTTCGTGATCGACCACGTGGCGCGGTTTGGTCGGCGGGTCGTAGCGCAACGGCAGATCGATGCTGCCGCTGTCCAGTTCCGGCTGACCCCAGGCCAGGGCGGTGTAGGCCTTTTCGGTTTCGCGGTCGTGAAACTGCCGCGACAGTTCGCGGTGGGTGTCCGCGTCGCGGGCCAGCAGGATGATGCCCGACGTTTCCCAGTCCAGGCGATGGACGATACGCGCTTCGGGGTAGCCATTTTCCTGCAGGCGGGTGATCAGGCAATCCTTGTTGTCGTCGGCCCGGCCAGGGACTGAGAGCAACAGGGTCGGTTTGTTCACCACCAGAACGGCGGCGTCCTGATGAATGATTTGGACGTTGGACAGCGGCATTAAAACAGCCTCGTAACAAATGCCAACGGCGGCTCAGGGCCCTTCCGGTGTCGGAAGGGCCCTGAGCCGCCGTCGTTCCTGCCGGATCGACTCAGCGATCTGGCAGGGTGATGTTGAGTTCCAGAATCGAGCAACTGCCCTGGCTTTCCAGTGCAACATGTACGTCGTCGTTGCCGATGTTGACGTACTTGCGGATCACGTCCACCAGTTCCTTTTGCAAGGCTGGCAGGTAATCCGGCGTGCTGCGCTGGCCGCGCTCATGCGCCACGATGATCTGTAGACGCTCTTTCGCTACCGAGGCAGTGCTTGGCTTTTTGTTGGCACGAAAGAAGTCAAAAAGGTTCATTACCTACCTCCAAACAGGCGCTCGAAGAATCCCTTCTTCTCGACATCGAGGAACCGGTGTGCTTTGTCTTTGCCCAGCAGGCGGTCGACGGTATCGCTGTAGGCTTGGCCGGCATCGCTCTGGTCGTCGAGGATGACCGGGACGCCCTGGTTGGAAGCCTTGAGCACCGCCTGGGATTCCGGGATCACGCCCAGCAGGGTCACCGAGAGGATTTCCTTGACGTCTTCGACGCCGAGCATTTCGCCCTTTTCAACGCGCTCCGGGTGGTAGCGGGTGATCAGCAGGTGTTCCTTGATCGGGTCTTCGCCACGTTCGGCGCGACGGGATTTGCTGGCCAGCAGGCCGAGCATGCGGTCCGAGTCACGTACCGAAGATACTTCCGGGTTGGTCACGACGATCGCTTCGTCAGCGAAGTACATGGCCAGGTGGGCGCCTTTCTCGATGCCCGCCGGGGAGTCGCAGACCACGAACTCGAATTGTTCCTTGAGCTCCATCAGGACTTTTTCCACGCCTTCGACGGTCAGCGCGTCTTTGTCGCGGGTCTGGCTGGCGGCCAGCACATAGAGGTTTTCCAGGCGCTTGTCTTTGATCAGGGCCTGCTGCAGGTTGGCTTCGCCGTTGACCACGTTGACGAAGTCATACACCACGCGGCGCTCGCAACCCATGATCAGGTCAAGGTTTCGCAAGCCCACGTCGAAGTCGACGATCACTGTTTTGTGGCCGCGCAGAGCGAGGCCGGTACCGATAGCGGCGCTGGTGGTGGTCTTACCCACACCACCCTTGCCGGATGTAACCACGAGAATCTTGGCCAAGGTGTTTCACCCCTAAGGAAGAAGGACTGTTCAGCCCCTGAAAAACATCTCTTGAAAACTACTGCAGTCGGACAGCCTTGGCTGGAATTTGGCTTTTGGCCTTTTTCCTACTTCGTTTGAGCCGTTTTCGCTACGTTTTAGAGATGCTTGGAAAATGCGGCAGTATCCGTTAAAGCCGAATGATGTTCAACACGTCGCCCGACAGGCTGACCTGTACACCCGAACCCCACATCGGATCGCGACGCAGGTCCTCGGAAACCTTGTAGTGGCCTGCGATGGAGATCAGTTCAGCGCTCAATTGCTGACAGAAAATCCGCGCCTTGGTGTCGCCCTTGACCCCGGCCAACGCACGACCGCGCATCGGGCCGTATACATGGATGTTGCCATCGGCGAGAAGTTCCGCCCCCGGGCTGACCGACGACACCACCACCAGATCGCCACCCTGGGCATAGATCTGTTGGCCACCACGTACTGGCGTAGTGATGATGCGGGTCGGTTTGACGGTCGGCTCCGGCGGCTTTTCCGGCTTCTTCGGAGCAACAGGCTCAGCGGTTTCCAGCGGTCGCTCACGGGCGCCGGACGGCGGCAGTACCGGGATGTCGATGGCGATGGCGGCGGCGATGTCTTCGATGCGGCTGGCGCGGATCGCCAGGGTGCGCAGGCCGTGCTGGCGGCACACGCGCATCAGTCCCGGCAGGTCGACAGCGCCTTCACTTGGCGGCAGTTTGTCCAGCGCCAGAACCAGCGGCGCGTTGCTGAAGAAATTCGGTGCCTGGGCGACTTTGGCGGCCAGTTGCCGATCGAGGCTGTCGAGGTCGTTGCGGGCCAATTCCAGCACGGTAATGGCGAGCATGCTGCCCTTCAGCTGGAACACGGGATCTTGGTCTGGCGATTCGTTTTGGCTCATGTCGGCATACAACGGCTTGTCACTAAAAGTGCCGAGACTTATAACGAGAACGCCCGCCAGCCGCAAGCCGGGCTGAACGATGTAGAATGCGCGGCCACTTATTTACGGAAGCTTTAATGGATCGCCCGCGTTTTCGAAAAGCATTTCTTGCTCCACGCTTCTGGCCGCTCTGGTGCGGCCTGGGACTGTTGTGGCTGACGGTGCAGTTGCCCTATCCGGCATTGCTGGCCATCGGTCGTTTTCTCGGTGCCCTGATGTATCGCTTTGCAAGCGACCGGCGGCGTATCGCCAAGCGCAATCTGGAACTGTGTTTCCCGGAAAAATCCGCCGCCGAGCGCAAACGCCTGCTCAAGGAAAACTTCGCCTCCACCGGCATCGCGTTCTTTGAAATGGCGATGAGCTGGTGGTGGTCCCGTCAGCGTCTGGCGAAACTGGCCCATGTCGAAGGCCTCGAGCACCTGCAAAAGGCCCAGCGCGAAGGCAAGGGCGTGATTTTGATGGCAGTGCATTTCACGACACTGGAAATCGGCGCGGCGCTGCTCGGCCAGCAACACACCATCGATGGTATGTACCGCGAGCACAAGAACCCGTTGTTCGACTTCGTTCAGCGTCAGGGCCGCGAGCGGCACAATCTCGATTCGCTGGCGGTGGAGCGCGACGATGTCCGCGGCATGCTCAAGCTGCTGCGTTCCGGGCGTGCGATCTGGTACGCGCCGGATCAGGACTACGGCGCCAAGCAAAGCATCTTCGTGCCGTTGTTCGGTATTCAGGCCGCGACCGTCACCGCCACCAGCAAGTTCGCCCGACTGGGCAAGGCCCTGGTGGTGCCGTTCACCCAGGAGCGTCTGGCGGACGGCAGCGGCTATCGTCTGGTGATCCATCCGCCGCTGGAAGGGTTTCCGGGCGAAACCGAAGAAGCCGACTGCATCCGCATCAACCAGTGGGTGGAAGGTGTGCTACGCGATTGCCCCGAGCAATACCTGTGGGCGCACCGGCGTTTCAAGAGCCGTCCGCCGGGCGAGCCGAAGCTGTACGCCAAACGTCGTTGATTCACCCCATCCCATAAGCACCACGGAGCGTTGCGATGAGCCCAGCTGAACCGGTCACAGGTTTGATTCTTTCCGGCGGCGGGGCTCGGGCGGCGTATCAGGTGGGGGTGCTGGCGGCAATTGCCGAACTGCTGCCGCTGGGCGCGGACAATCCGTTCCCGGTGATCGTCGGCACATCGGCCGGGGCGATCAACGCGGTCAGCCTGGCCAGCGGTGCGACCGATTTTCGCGCGGCCATCGAGCGTCTGACGCTGTTCTGGCAAGGCTTTCGCAGCCATCGCGTGTTGCGAAGCGACTGGCCGGGGGTGATCCACCAGGCCAGTCGTTTTGTCAGCCACAGCCTGTTGGGCATGGGCAGGCAAGTGCCGGTAGCACTGCTCAACAGTTCGCCGCTGCGCCATCTGCTCAATGAAAAACTGCACATGCCCGGCATCGCCGAGTCCATCGCGCGCAAGCAATTGCACGCGGTGGCGGTAACAGCGTTCGGTTACGAGTCGGGGCAGGCGGTGACCTTCTATCAGGGCGGCGGGACCATCGATTCCTGGCTGCGTCACCGGCGCATCGGTGTGCCGACGCAGTTGTCGGTGGAACACTTGCTGGCCAGTTCGGCGATCCCGCTGTTGTTCGCGCCAGTGAAGATTGGCGATGAATATTTCGGCGATGGCGCGGTGCGGCAATCGGCGCCGATCAGCCCGGCACTGCATCTGGGTGCGAGCCGGGTGCTGGTGGTGGGCGTCAGCGGCAACCCTCGGGGGTTCGATCCGGCACATCCGCTTGAGCGCACTTACACGGGAAAGCAGCCGACACTGGCGCAGATCGGCGGGCACATGCTCAACAGCACCTTCATTGACAGCCTGGAAAGCGATATCGAGCTGCTTCAGCGTCTGAACCAGTTCAGTCACCTGATGCCCGACGGAACGCCGACCCGCGCGCTGGGCGTAGCGCCGGTGGACGTGCTGGTGATTTCGCCGAGCCAGCCGATCGATGAAATCGCGGCGCGGCATCGACAGGAGCTGCCAGCGGCGTTGCGGCTGTTCTTGCGCGGTCCGGGGGCGACCAAGACCAGTGGGGCAGGGGTATTGAGTTACTTGCTGTTCGAGGCCGGGTATTGCAGCGAATTGATCGACCTTGGGCGACGCGATGCCTTGGCCAAGCGCGATGAGCTGTGCCGGTTTTTGGGGATAACCGCGGCGTTGGCTCCCGCTTGAGATTTGTGGTGCCGCCCATTCGCGAGCAAGCCCGCTCCCACATTGGTTTTGTGTCGTTCACAAACCAATGTGGGAGCGGGCTTGCTCGCGAAGGCGTCCTTTCAGACGCCATTGACACCAGGATCAGAAATGGAACTTCACCAGGAAGCTCGTGGTGCTCTGATCGGTCTTGAAATACTGGCTGTCCTTGATCCCGTACTTGTCCGACCAGTAGTCGTACTCAACACCCACATACAACTGCTTCTCGCCAATGCTCAGCGCCTTGCCCAGGTCGTATTTGACCTGTGGGTTGAAGTGCAGGTTGGCGTGGTAATCGCCTTTGGAGTTGGAGTCGTTGTCGACCACCCAGTCCATGAACCCGTCGATCAGGATGTTCGAGTCGCCGACCGGAATCGTATAGGACCAGACCGGGGTGATCTGCCAGACGTTGTCTCCGGCGCGGGAGCCTTCGGTGTGGCGCTGATAGAAGTTCAGCTGGAAGTAGTCGAAGCCCGGGATCGCCAGGTCAAAGCCTGGACCGATCAGGTACGACTCGGTATCACCCTCACCGAACTCGTAAGTCATGGCCAGCAACACGTCGGTGACCGGACCGAAAGCCAGTTTCTGGTCGAATATCTTGCCGAACGACAGACGCGGGCTGATTTCGCCGTAGTAAGTGTTCGAGCCGACACCGCCGTCATCCTTGCCGTTGTAGAAAATCTTGTCGACGAACAGGAAGTTGTCGCCGTACTTCCAGGCATCGGCGTGTTCGAAGGTGACGGTCTGCTGAATGCGCGGGTTGACCTGGAAATCCTTGCCATAGAGGTAGGTCAGGCTGTTGTTCTGCCATTGCAGCAGGCCGTCGGCCATGGCCTGGCCCCCCGCCAGCATGGTTCCCGCAAGCATCAGGCTGGTGCTCATACGTTTCATTCGGTTGCTCCCAAAGTAGGTGTTCCACGTTTATTTTTTTGAGTCGGCGCTCTGGTGTGGCGCCTTTTTTCGTTGTTGCAAAAATCATCCATCCGGTCAGCTTTGATGCTGTTAGCAAGAGCTGAGCCAAGGCTTTTCGAAAAGCAAAAAAACGCCCGTCGGCTGCTGAAAAACAGTCGACTGAGCGTGTTTTCGGGATGCCTCGGTACTGACTGCGGCCGGGATAAGTTGGCTCGTTGGTCAGGAATTAAATCCGGGCTTTTTTTTAGACCGAATTCAGGAGGCCGCGGAGAATACTGACTCAACGGCCAGGTCTCAAGTGCCCCGCAACAGAGCACCGACGACAGGTAGGGGGCACGGTTGCGGGTCATTTTAGAAGTGCACCTTCACCAGCAGGCTGGCGGTGTTTTGGTTGGTGTCGAAACGGTGGGTGCTTTCGACGCCGTATTTGTTCTTCCAGTAGCTGTATTCGGTGCCGACGTACACCTGCTTCTGGCTCCAGCCGAGGGCTTTGCCCAGGTCGTATTTGATCTGCGGGTTGATGTGCAGGTTGGCGTGATAGGTGCCGCGCGAGTTCTTGTCGTTGTCGACCACCCAGTCGAGGTAGCCGTCGATCAACAAATCGGAATTGCCCACGGGAATGCTGTAGGACCAGCCCGGGGTGATCTGCCAGACACCATCGCCCGGGCGCGGGCCTTCGGTCTGGCGGCGGTAGAAATTCAGGGTGAAATAGTTGAAGCCCGGCACTTTCAGGTCGAAACCGGGGCCGATCAGATAGGCCTCGCTCTCGCCTTCGCCGTATTCGTAGGTCATCGCCAGCAGCACGTCCTTGATCGGGCCGAACTCCAGCTTCTTGTCGAAGATCTTGCCGAACGACAGACGCGGGCTGAATTCGCCGTAGAAGGCGTGGGGGCCTTTGTTGCGGTCTTCCTGGCCGTTGTAGAAGATCTTGTCGACGAACAGGAAGTTGTCGCCGTACTTCCACTTGTCGGCGTGCTCGAACGTCACCGTCTGCTGGATCGACGGGTTGATCGCGAAGTTCTTGCCGTAGAGGTAGCTCAGGCTGTTGGTCTGCCACAGCAATAAATCGCCGGCCATGGCTTGCGAGGCGGCCAGCAGGCCGCCGCTCAACAACACGTTGGTTTGAGTCCGGATCATCTGTTGCTCCCTCTTGTTTTTATTGTTTGAGGCAGGGCGTTGCTTACCCCTGTGGGAGCGGGATTGCTCGCGAAAGCGAAGGGTCATTCAACAGTGATGGTGACTGACATGACCCTTTCGCGAGCAAGCCCGCTCCCACAATGGGATTTTTGTGTCGCTGTTAATGTTGGTGTGCGTGGCAGTCGTTGATCGCGGCGCGTTCGGCGCCGCCGAGAATGTTGAACAACAGGTTCAGCGTCAGCGCGCTGAGGGTGGCCATGGCGATCCCGCTGTGGGTGATCGGACTCATCCACAACGGCAGGTGGGCGAAGAACTCCGGACGCACTACCGGGATCAGGCCCATGCCGATGCTCACGGCTACCAGCAATTGATTGCGACGGTCACCAATGTCGGCTTCCTGCAGGATCTTGATGCCGGTAGCCGCGACCATGCCGAACATCGCAATCGCCGCACCGCCGAGTACTGCCGGTGGAATCGATGCCACCAGGAACGCCGCTTTCGGCAGCAGGCTCAGGACGATCAGCAAACCGCCGGCGACGATGGTCACCGAACGGCAGCGCACACCGGTCATCTGCACCAGGCCAATGTTCTGCGCGAAGGAGGAGTGGGTGAAGGTGTTGAAGAATCCGGCGAAGAACGACGCGCCGGCATCACACAGCAAGCCCCGGCGCAGCATGCGCGGACAGACTTCCTGGCCGGTGATCTTGCCCAGTGCGAGGAACATCCCGGTGGACTCGACAAAGATGATCACCACCACCAGGCACATCGAGAGGATCGGTGCCAGTTCGAACTTCGGCATGCCGAAATGCAGCGGGGTGACGAACTGAACCCATGGCGCACTGGCCATGCCGCTCAGGTCGACCATGCCGATGGCGCCGCAGAGCACGTAACCCAGGCACATGCCGATCAGCACGGAAATATTGACCCAGAAACCGCGCATGAAGCGGTGGATCAACAGAATGGTGGCCAGCACCAGTGCGGCGATGGCCAGGTAAATCGGTGAACCGAATTGAGCGGCGCCAGCGCCGCCACCGGCCCAGTTCACGGCCACGGGGAACAGTGACAAACCGATCGAGGTGATGACCGTGCCGGTCACCAGGGGCGGGAAGAAGCGCACAACTTTGGACATGAACGGCGCGATGATCATGCCGAAGAACCCGGCGGCGATGGTGGCGCCGAAGATTCCCTGCAGGCCGATGCCGGGCATGCCGGCCATGGCGACCATGCTGCCGACGGCGGCGAAACTGGCGCCCATCATCACCGGCATGCGAATGCCCATCGGGCCGATCCCCAGGGACTGCACAATGGTGGCGATGCCGGCGACCAGCAGGTCGGCGTTGATCAGGAAGGCGATTTCTTCACGACTCAGGCCAGCGGCCTGTCCAATGATCAGCGGTACCGCGATGGCGCCGCCGTACATCAGCAGTACATGTTGCAAACCGACCAGGATCAGTTGCAAAAGGGGCAAACGCTGAATGGCGGGTGCGTCGGGGATGCGCGCTTTGGACAGCTCGGACATGCAACACCTCGGATCTTTTTTATTCTTGTGATTGAACAGCTGCCGGGTTGCTCACAGCTGTCCTTTTGCATCAGGTAAACCGCGTTGCGGCTAATCGCAGGCAAGCCAGCTCCCACAGGATTGTGTGAATCCCTGTGGGAGCGGGCTTGCCCGCGATGCTTTTATTGCTTAGTTGGTCTGGGCTCCCTGGGCGATCCAGGCACCGATCAGGTCACGTTCCTGCTGGGTCATCTGTGTGATGTTGCCCAGTGGCATGATCTGCGTGGTGATGGCTTGCGCCTGGATCCGCGCCGCGTTCTGGCGGATCTGCTCGGGGGTGTCGAACATCACACCGGCCGGTGCCGCGCTGAACAGCGGGCTGGTCGGTTTGGCCGAATGGCAGACCGCGCAGCGCTCCTGGATCACGTTGTGCACCTTGTCGAACGCAGGACCGGTGTTGGACGCCTGAGCCGGAGCGGCAGCAGGGGCGGCAGAGGCTGCCGGTTGTGCAGCTTCAGCCGGTTTCGCGCCACCACCCAGCGCCGTTTCCGGCAGCGGCTGGTACTCGATTTTCGCAGGCGCCTTGGCCACGTCCGGAGCAGTCGACATCGGCGCCGGGCCGGTGACGTACGCCAGACTGATCATGCCCACCGCTGCCACCGGCAGGGTCCAGGCAAACTTGTGGCTGTCGTGACGGGTGTTGAAGTAGTGACGCACCAACACCGCCAGCACCGCGATCCCGGCCAGGATCAGCCAGTTGTACTGGCTGCCGTAAGTGCTCGGGAAGTGGTTGCTGATCATGATGAACAGCACCGGCAGGGTGAAGTAGTTGTTGTGACGCGAACGCAGCAGGCCTTTGGCCGGCAGCGCCGGATCCGGCGTGCGGTTCTCGGCAATCGCGGCCACCAGTGCGCGCTGGGCCGGCATGATGATGCGGAACACGTTGCCGACCATTATGGTGCCAATGATCGCGCCGACGTGCAGGTATGCACCACGACCGCTGAACACCTTGCTGAAGCCATACGCCGCACCGATGATCAGCACGAACAGGATGAAGCCCAGCAGCGCGGGTTTCTTGCCGAGGGGCGAATCGCAGAGGAAGTCGTAGATGAACCAGCCGGCGATCAGCGAGCCGATGCCGATGGCCACGCCTTCAGGGCCGGTCAGGCCGCTGCCGGGTGCCACGAGGTAGAGCACGGGGTTGGAGTAGAACACCACGCAAAGGAGGGCGATCCCCGACATCCAGGTGAAATAGGCTTCCCATTTGAACCAGTGCAGGTTCTCCGGCATCGACGGAGGGGCCAGTTTGTATTTTTCCAGGTGATAGATACCGCCGCCGTGGATCGCCCACAGATCACCGGCAAGACCGGTTTTCGGGTTGACGCGGTTGAGGTTGTTCTCCAGCCAGACGAAGTAGAACGACGCGCCGATCCAGGCCACGCCAGTGATCATGTGAACCCAGCGCACGCTCAGGTTCAGCCATTCCAACAGATGTGCTTCCACAGTCTTTACCTCTCGCCTGTCACTCTTGTTGTCGAGTGATCAGACCTTCTCTTATTGGTGGGGGGCGAGGATCAAACGCTCATCCTCTTTGAAAAAATGCTCATCGCAGTTATTGCCTGTGCCACTGCGATCAACCACCAGGAAGTCATCCCGCTTTTCGATCGTCAGCACCGGGTGGTGCCAGACGCCGCGATGGTAATTGATGCCCTGCCTGCCGTTGGTGACGAAGGCGCGGACCAAGCCTGATACAGGTACATCGCCAAGTGGCGCGACCACGATCAGAAAGGGGTTGCCGAGCAGCGGAATGAAAGCCTGGCTGCCCAGCGGATGGCGTTCCAGCATGCTGACGGTCAGCGGCATGTCCTGCGCGTCGGCGCGGAAGATGCTGATGATCGCGTTGTCCTCAGGCGTCGCGGTTTCGACCGTCGCCAGTTTGTGGAAGCGCATGGTCGAACCGTTGTTGATCATGAAGTGATCGCTGCCGTCGGTTTCGATCACGTCACCGAATGGGGCGAAGGCTTCTTTGGTCAGCGGTTCAATCGTCAGTGTGCGCATGCTGTTCTTCTTTTCGTTGAGTTCTGTGTTGTTGGTTCTGACGCCTTCGCGAGCAAGCCCGCTCCCACATTCGACCGCATTCCCCTGTGGGAGCGGGCTCGCTCGCGAAGGGCGCACCGCTTATTTAGCGACCTTGCCCAAAACGCGCAGGCGGCTCACACCACCATCCGGGAACACGTTCAGACGGATGTGGGTGATCGGGCCCAGCGCCTTGATCTGCTCGACGAAGGTGTGTTCGGCGTGCATTTCCAGCTTCTGGCTCGGCAGCAGTTCGCGCCAGAACAGCGACTGGGTTTCGATCTGGCTGTCGGTGCCGCCCTTGACGAACGCGCCCTGGATCGAGCAGGTGTCCGGGTAGTTGCCCTTGAAGTGCAGGGTGTCGACGATGATTTTCTCGATCTCGCCCGGGTGGCCCAGTGCGACGATCACCCAGTCATTGCCTGGCGTGCGACGACGTGCGGTTTCCCAGCCGTCGCCCATGTTGATGCCACGGCCCGGGTTGAGGATGTTGCTCATGCGGCCGAAGTGTTCGTCGGAGCAGGCGAGGGCGCGGCCACCGTTGAGGGCTGCAGCCAGGTCGACTTGCTCGTTGTCGCCAACTGCCGACCAGTCGCGGAACGGAATGCCGTACACGCGCAGACGGGCAACGCCGCCATCCGGGTAGATGTTGAAGCGCAGGTGGCTGAACGCCTTGTCGTTGTTGATTTCGTGGTAGTGGTGGCTGTTGCCTTGCAGCTCGACGGCCGACAGCACTTCAGTCCACTGGGTGTTTTCGTCCGGCTCGCCCGACGCCAGGAAGCAGGCTTCCAGCGAGGCCGATGGCGGGAAGTTGCCGGTGAAGAATGAAGTGTCGATGTCCACGCCTTTGATCGAACCCGGTACGCCCAGGCGAATCACCGCGCTGTCGTAGCCTTCGAAGCGCTTGCGGCGCGATTCCCAGCCGTCCATCCACTTGCCGTTGTCATCGAACACGCCCTCCTTCCACACGGCCGGGGTCGGCTGAAACAGACGATTGGCGTCTGCGAACCAGTCATCGGTGACCGAGATGATTTTGGTGCCCAGACGGGCATCGGCCAGGTTGACGAACTTCTCGAAAGGTACGGCGTAAGCTTTCATTCTTCTTGTCTGCCTTTAAATAAGTGGCTTGGGATGCTTGCAGGGCCCTGGGAAACACAAGCGTTCTAGAGGTTTCTCGGGCCAGGCTCGCTAGAGAGTCAGTAATCGGAACAGGGCGATCTTGTTGATCTCCGCCAGCGCACATTTGAACTCGGTGTCGACCGGGTTGTGAATGCGCGTTTCGAACGCCGCGAGGATCTGATGCCGGTTGCTGCCTTTTACCGCCATGATGAAGGGAAACTTGAACTTGGCTTTGTAGGCGTCGTTCAGCTCGGTGAAGCGCTGGAACTCTTCGGCCGTGCATTGGTGAATACCGGCGCCAGCCTGTTCATGGGTGCTGGCTTCGGTCAACTCGCCCTGGACGGCAGCTTTGCCGGCCAGGTCCGGGTGAGCGTTGATCAGTGCCAGCTGACTGGCGTGATCGGCGCTCAACAGGATGTCGCTCATGCGCTGGTGCAGGGTTTCGATCTGATCGATCGAGGCGTCCTGGCCCAGGTCGAAGGCCTTCTCGGCCACCCATGGCGAATGTTCGTAGATGTCGGCGAAAGCTTTGACGAAGGCGTCGCGGCTCAGGGTCGACGGTTTCAGGGTTTGAAAGGTGCTCATTTGGCAGCCCCTTGGTACGGGTGGGTTTCGTGCCAGTGACGCGCGATGTCGACGCGGCGGCTGAACCACACCTGCTCATGACTTTTAGCGTATTCGATAAAGCGCTTGAGCGACGCCAGGCGCGCGGGACGGCCGATCAGGCGGCAGTGCAGGCCGATCGACAGCATCTTCGGTGCTTCGGCGCCTTCGGCGTAGAGCACGTCGAACGCATCTTTGAGGTATTCGAAGAAGTCGTCGCCCTTGTTGAAACCCTGGACCTGGGTGAAGCGCATGTCGTTGGTGTCCAGGGTGTAAGGAATCACCAGGTGCGGCTTGCCGGTCGGGTTGTTCGGTTCCCAGTAGGGCAGGTCGTCGTCGTAGGTGTCGCAGTCGTAGAGGAAACCGCCTTCTTCCATCACCAAACGACGGGTGTTCGGGCCGGTGCGACCGGTGTACCAGCCCAGCGGGCGCTCGCCGGTGAGTTCGGTGAGGATGCGGATCGCTTCGAGCATGTGCTCGCGTTCCTGCGCTTCGTCCATGTACTGGTAGTCGATCCAGCGGTAGCCGTGGCTGCAGATCTCGTGACCGGCCTCGACCATCGCGCGGATCACGTCCGGGTGGCGCTGGGCGGCCATGGCCACGGCGAAGATGGTCAGCGGAATGTCGAATTCCTTGAACAGTTTCAGAATCCGCCAGACGCCGGCACGGCTGCCATACTCGTAAAGCGATTCCATGCTCATGTTGCGCGCGCCTTGCAGAGGCTGGGCGGCGACCATTTCCGAGAGGAAGGCTTCCGATTCTTTGTCGCCGTGCAGGATGTTGCGCTCGCCGCCTTCTTCGTAATTGAGTACGAACGACAGGGCGATCCGGGCATTGCCCGGCCAGTGTGGGTGAGGAGGGTTACTGCCGTAACCGATCAGGTCGCGTGGGTAGTCAGCGCTCACTGCAGTCTTCCTTCTTATTCGTTGACAGATTGTGTGGCGCCCTGAAGTTTGGATGGCAGGCTGGCGTCACAGCGATGGGCTGATTGTATACAACTTTATTCTCAATTTGTAAGCCTGAATTTTCGCATTTTTCACCGGCCGTCATCTTTTGCTGTTAATGGCGTGAACCTGCAAGAAACCTGCCTGACCAGTCAGCTAGTGGATGGAGGGTTCAATGAATGCAAGGTTGAAGGGCAAACCACCGGGAAATTCAAGGATGGCGGCGGTGGAAGGAAAAATGTCGTTTTTATTGTGTACAATTTTTTTGAAAAGTGTCTTAATCAATCGCTCGCCGCAGCTTTTCGTGCTCCGAAACGGTGCGGTCTCCTTTTCAACTGACTTCGGGAGGCGCGAAGTCTGACTGCTCCACGCAGGCAGGCGCGCAGAATCAATGGGACGTTTGACAACACACGTTTTGGACGCTGCACACGGTTGCCCGGGCAGCTCGATCAAGATCGAGCTGTACCGCGTTGAAGGTTCGCACCTGGAATTGGTTGCCAGTGCGCTTACCAACAGCGATGGCCGGGTCGATGCGCCGCTGCTGCAAGGCGATGACTACCGTACCGGTGTCTATCAGGTTCAGTTCCACGCCGGCGATTACTACCGCGCCCGTGGCGTCCAGTTGCCGGAGCCGGCATTCCTGGACGTGGTGGTGCTGCGGTTCGGCATCTCTGCCGAACAGGATCACTACCACGTACCGTTGCTGATCTCGCCTTACAGCTATTCCACCTATCGGGGCAGTTGACCCCCAAGCAGCAGCCCCTGCCGGGAAGCGACTGCGCATATAGCTTCTTTGGTCTTTCGCCCGCTCACACTGCGGGCTTTTTTTCGTCTTGCCAAAAGCATCCCTGATTACAGGTCGGCAAGCGTTCCGAGCCTCGACTCATCATCCCTGACGATGAAAATGCTGTCCGGTTGCGAAGCATGAATCTGAGAGCCACCCTTGAGCCACACCAGTCTGTTTTCAGCGTGCGCCTGGAGCATTTCCTGCAAAGCCGGGTATCCGACCTGGGTGTTCAACCGGGCTTCGCTGGCATCAGGAGCGGAATTCAGAGGTTGATGAATTTTCTTGCCCCTGACGCGATGCAGGCTGATGAAAAAGACAAAGGGATGATTCTCCCGGCGAAATACCAAGGCTGGAAAGGAAGTTGAGGGCGTTGGCGTGAAAACATCATAGCCCTGGCGATTCAGGATATTGGCCATGAGCCGCTTGAGGTCAACGCCTGACTGCGTCGCTTTGAAATAATCCCACTCTTGCCTTGTCAGGGCGAAGTCAAGCCGCTGCAGAGGGCCTTCCGGGGTCAGGGTTGGCAATTCCAGGGTGCGGCCGAGCCCTGGCATAGCGCTGGATGTTGCCAGCGTCGGCAGCATCAGTAATGGATCGGCCAGTGACGGATGGGGCGTGCTGTTACCGCGTTTCCAATCGTTGAACGTTTGCCTGAGGCGAGTCAAACCCACGCCGGTTGCCATATCCCCATCGTTGGCCAGGCCGAATTGATGTCTGGCCACCTTGTTCACCGAGGTATACGACAACAGCGGAAAATAAGTGGCGATGTACTGCGTCAGCGGGTGTTGAAAGGGCAGGTTCGGATCGACCTCCCACTGATTGGCGGGCGGAACACGGATCGCACCTCTGGGTTGCTGCATCAGGTCAGTGCCGAGGATGCGTTCCATGTAGTCGAAGTCATACATCCAGTGTTCCGGATTCTTGATGTAAACGATCGGGTGATCCGGGTCGCTACCGTGCGGCACAAGCAGAAACCGGATGCCATCGACTTCAATGCCGCCCATGGATGCCTCCCGGGGTGGCGCATCCCATTTTTTCCAGGGGTCGGACCATTCATTACCCGTCGAGGTGGAAGAACGTTTGGGCGCGACAACCTCTTGCGGATCATCATCCGTGCTTCGCAGCCGCTTGAGCGTTAATCTGGAATCGCTGCCGCCGGCGCCCTCGTCGATGGGTTTCACGCGCCAGGTGAGGGTGCCTTCCACCCGTTCGACTCGTGGACCGGAAGGTCTGTAGTCGCTGTTCAATCTGGCCCGGAAATGATTCTCCGCATCAATGCCCAGCAACACGGTTCCCCCCTCCTGAAGATCCACGAAATGCCTTTGCGTCCCGAGTTCCCGAATGCCGGAAAGCGCATTCGGCGCCGGAAGCCTGGATAGCTGATTGGGGGGGAGAAAATAGTGTTCGATCGGCGCATGGACCGCGACAGGGGTGATGTGGGTCTCGGCCGGAAGGTCGACGATCTCCAAAGGTACAGGTCGGGAGGAAGATGATTGAACAGCCGTCCCGGGGGGATCGACAGGTACTCGCTCTTCGCCATGGGGAGCGATGTTCAGCGGCAGCCTGTGGAGTGCCGGAGGCCCGACGTCGGGAAGGTTGAAGGGCGTTTCGGGGGAGGTGGTTGATGCACCGGGTTTTATCGGGCGTTTGGGGCTCATGGGTATTTCACTCGCAAGGTCGATTCACGTTGATCTGGCCAGAAGAGGCCGGATGTTCGGTGAATCAACGCTGCGAAGTGCGGTACATATATCTATTCGTGAGGTGAAATGTTGCCGGGCATCACCCGTTCTCGACGAACTTAGTGACTGCTCAGCAATGAGGCCGCACCTGCGCCACCAAACAATCCGGCACTGATACGGTTGAACCAGCTCTGGCCCTTGCCGCTGCGCAGGTACCGCGCTGCACCGTGGGCGCCGAGGCCGTAGGTCAGCTTGCAGAGCAGGTCGAGCAGCGTCCAGGTCACAATCATCACCAGCAGTTGTGGCACAAACGGCTGTTCGGTGCTGAGGAACTGCGGCAGAAACGCGGCGAAGAACAGGATATCTTTTGGATTGCTGGCGCCCAGTACAAAGGCTCGCCCGAACAGTGCGCGAAAGCGCGGAGCCGGCGCTGAGTGTGGAACCTGGGCCCCGACTGATGGTTGACGCGATTGCTGCCAGCTCTGCCAGGCGAGGTAGAACAGATACAGCGCACCGACGATTTTCAGCGCGCTGAAGAGTTTTTCCGATGCCAGCAACAGGGCGCCCAGTCCCAGGGCCGAAGCGCTGAGCAGACAGATCGACGCGCTTACGCCACCCAGGAAGGCCGGGTATGAGCGGCGCAGACCGTAATTCAGACTGTTGCTGATCATCAGCAACGACAGTGGCCCCGGAATCAGGATCACCACCAGCGCAGCGCCGCTGAACAGCAGCCAGGTTTCCAGACTCATCACGTTCTCCCTTTTATCGTTATCAAGAATGTGCAAAAGCCCCACCCGGCAGGGTGAGGCTGTTTTGAAGCGTGAACCGCGTATCGCTTACAGGAAGATGAACTTGGCGATGAATATCGCGCAGAGCACCCACAGACTGACGGAAATCTCTTTGTATTTACCGGTGCCGGCCTTTAGCGCGACATAGGTAATGAAGCCCAGCGCGATGCCGTCGGCGACCGAGAAGGTCAGTGGCATCATGATCGCGGTAACGATGGCCGGAATGCTGTCGGTCGCTTCGTCCCATTCGATGTGCGCCATGCCGCCCATCATCAGCATCGCTACATAGATCAGCGCGCCAGCGGTGGCATAGGCGGGAATCATGCCTGCCAGCGGTGCAAAGAACATCGCGGCTATAAATAGCACACCGACGGTCACTGCGGTAAGACCAGTCCGACCACCAGCGGCTACGCCCGCGGCACTTTCCACGTAGCTGGTGACCGGCGGTACACCGACGACCGCACCAAATACGCTGGAGGCGGAGTCTGCTTTCATGGCGCGAGAGAGGTTTTCGATGCGGCCGTCAGCCCCCACCAGATTGGCACGCTGGGCAACGCCCATCAGGGTGCCGGCGGTGTCGAACATGTGCACAAAGAGGAAGGCGAGCACCACGCTGATCATGCTGACGTTGAACACGCCGGCAACGTTCATGGCCATGAAGGTCGGCGCCAGGCTTGGCGGAGTCGACATGATGCCTGAGTAGTGAACGATGCCCAGGCCCCAGCCGGCCAGGGTCACGGTAATAATGCTGATGAGGATTGCGCCGAATACCCTGTGGTAGCTGAGGATCGCGATCATCAGGAAGCAGATGGCGGCGAGCAGCGGGCCGGGTTCACGCAGCGAGCCGAGTTTGATCAGGGTGGCCGGGCTATCGACGACGATGCCGGCAGTTTTCAGGCCGATCAGCCCGAGGAACAGGCCAACACCGGCACCCATCGCAAAGCGCAGGCTGACCGGGATGCTGTTAAGCAGCCATTCGCGGATCCGCGAAAAGGTCAGGATCATGAACAGCACGCCCGAAACGAACACCGCACCGAGGGCGGTTTCCCAGTTGTAGCCCATGGTGCCGACCACGGTGTAGGTGAAGAACGCGTTGAGGCCCATGCCCGGCGCCAGGCCTACCGGCCAGTTGGCGTAGAGACCCATCAGCAGGCAGCCCAGCGCGGCGGCGATACAGGTGGCGACGAAGGCTGCACCGTGATCGATCCCGGCATCGGCCATGATGTTCGGGTTGACGAAAATGATGTAGGCCATGGTGATGAAGGTTGTCAGACCGGCGATCAGCTCTGTCTTCACCGTGGTGCCATGCAAGCTGAGTTTAAAGAGGCGCTCAAGCAGGCCATTGCGTAACGGCGGCGAGAGTTCCAGCGTCGATGCTTCGGATTTGCGGCTTTCCACAGCGAGTACTCCTCAAGAGTTTTATTGTTATTTCCAGAGCCGGACCCTATGAGGGGGTGGCAGCGGCCCTTTGAGGCATACGCGAATTTGTTGACCATGCAGTCAGGAACTCGCACGCAGTGGATTATGCTTTTGTATACAAATAAAGCAAATAATGTTTTTGGTTTTGTTGACGAAAGTTTTGCCGATAGGGATATATCGCTTGCAGGGGGCTCTCTTCGCTGGCTTGCCAGCGAAGAGAGCAGGGCATTCAGTCGAGAATTGTCTGGTTTTTTCCCAGCGCCATATTCACCGCCAGCCAGCCATTCACCGCGGTTTCGCCGGCCTCGGCAAACACCCGCTCAAGTAATTTCACCTGCTCGCGACGCAGCGCCTGTTCAAACTTCGCACCTTCGATAGTCAGTTCCAGCAGACGCTTACGCTTGTCAGTCTCGGACGCCACGCTGTTCACCAGGTGCATTTCCTGCAATTGCCGCAACGGCATGTTCAGCGCCTGTTTGCTCACGCCGAGCAGCGCGAGCAGCTCCTTGACGCTCAGATTGGGATAGCGGGCGATAAAAAACACGATGCGCTGATGCACTCGGGACAGGCCACGACGCTCGAGCATTTCGTCGGCCTTGGCAGTGAACGCCTGATAGCCGAAGAAGAACGCTTCCATGGCTTGCTGTTGGCTGCTGCAGTTTTTAAGGTCAAGCATGTTGACGCTTCCAGTGAGATTGTCGTAATTTCAGTCAACAAGTTTGACTCATTTTTCTCATGCCTTGCTAGCGGTGACTTCCATGGCTTTTTCCGAACGTGTCTCGCGTCTCAAAAGTTCTCTGATCCGTGAAATCCTTGCAGCGGCCCAGCGCCCGGAAGTGATGTCCTTCGCCGGCGGTTTGCCGGCTGAAGCGATGTTGCCGAAGGTCGACTGGACCGACATGCCGCTGTCTCTGGGCCAATACGGCATGAGCGAGGGAGAACCTGCGTTGCGCGAAGCCCTGGCGGCAGAGGCGAGGGCGCTGGGTTTGCCATGTGAGGCGAGTCAGGTGCTGGTGGTCAGTGGTTCCCAGCAAACTCTCGATCTGGCGGCCAAGTTGTACATCGACAAGGGCACAGAAATCCTGCTCGAAGCGCCAACCTATCTGGCGGCCCTGCAGATCTTCCAGCTGTTCGGCGCCGATTGCCTGACCGTGCCGCTGGAGGCTGACGGTCCGAACCTTGCGCAATTGCGTCAGCGTCTGGAGCAGCACCGCCCAGCGTTCATCTACCTGATCCCGACCTTCCAGAACCCGTCCGCTGTGCGCTACAGCGAAGCCAGGCGCGAAGATGTTGCGGCATTGCTCGACGAGTTCGGCGTGACCCTGATCGAAGACGAGCCTTACCGCGAACTGACCTTCGACGGCGGCAGCGCCCAACCGATTGCCGGACGTCTGAAGAAATCCAGCTGGATCTACACCGGCACCGTATCGAAAACCCTGCTGCCGGGTCTGCGCGTCGGCTACCTGATCGCCAGCCCGGATCTGTTTCCGCATCTGCTCAAACTCAAGCAGTCGGCGGATCTGCACACCAACCGCATTGGTCAGTGGCAGGCATTGCAGTGGATCGGCAGCGAGAAATATCAGCAACACTTGAGCGAACTGCGCGGCTTTTACCGTCAGCGCAGAGATGCCTTTCAAGCGGCGCTGGAAATCCATTTCGCCGATCTGGCGGACTGGAACACGCCGCAGGGCGGGCTGTTTTTCTGGCTGACCCTGAAACAGCCGCTGGACACCCGCACGCTGCTGAACACCGCACTGGCCAACGATGTGGCGTTCATGCCGGGCGAACCGTTCTTCCCCGAGCCGGATCGCAATCCCGGTCATCTGCGCCTGAACTTCAGTCACATCGATCCGGCACGACTGGACGAAGGGCTCAAGCGTCTGGCGGCGGTGGTGCGCCAGGCCCAGGCCGCGCAGGCGGCATGAAAAAACCGGCCATCAGGCCGGTTTTTTTGGGTTCAGACTGCGGCGAACCGCTTGTTCAGGTATTCGATGATGGTGTTGGACTCATACATCCAGGTGGTCTGGCCGTTCTCTTCGATGCGCAGGCACGGCACCTTGATCTTGCCGCCCTGTTCCAGCAGGGTCTGGCGATCCTGCTCGTTGTTTTTCGCATCCTTCAGCGCCACCGGCACATTCAGGCGGCGCAGGCTGCGGCGGGTCTTCACGCAGAACGGGCAGGCGTGGAACTGATACAGGGTCAGGTCTTTTGCGGCAGCGTCGACCTGGGCCTGGGCAGCGGCGGGGCGCTGTTTCTTGCCCGGGCGGGTCAGGAAGTCAACGAAGATGATCAGTTGGCCGAGGCCGACACGAAGCGCTTTGACGAACACGTTACAAGCCTCACAGGGACATTGAAGAAGGCGCGCAGCTTACCCGATTTTTCACGGACGAAAAAAAACCGGCGATCAACGCCGGTTTTTTTGTGTCGCAAATTACTTGATCAGACTGAGAAACTCGCTGCGGGTCGCCGCGTTTTCGCGGAACTCACCGAGCATCACCGAGGTGATCATCGACGAATTCTGTTTCTCCACACCGCGCATCATCATGCACATGTGCTTGGCCTCGATCACCACGGCCACGCCCAGCGCGCCAGTGACCTGCTGGACCGCATCGGCGATCTGGCGGCTGAGGTTTTCCTGGATCTGCAGGCGGCGGGCGTACATGTCGACGATCCGCGCGACCTTCGACAGGCCCAGCACCTTGCCGCTCGGGATATACGCGACGTGGGCCTTGCCGATGAACGGCAGCAGGTGGTGTTCGCACAACGAGTAGAGCTCGATGTCCTTGACCAGCACCATTTCGCTGTTGTCGGAGCTGAACAGGGCACCGTTGGTGACCTCTTCGAGCGTCTGTTCATAACCGCGGCAGAGGTACTGCATGGCTTTGGCGGCACGCTTTGGCGTGTCGAGCAGGCCCTCGCGGGAGACGTCCTCGCCCAGTTGGCCGAGAATCGCGGTGTAATTCTGTTCCAGGGACATGAAACTACCTGTGGGGATTTTCGCAAAGGGCAAGGGTACGGTGGCGGACACGCCCCTGCAAGTTCGGTGTGACGGGATTATTCGTCGCGGCCTTCCATCATGGTGCGTTTGAGCATCACGTAGACCGCGCCGGCCCCGCCGTGTTTCGCCTGGCACGAGCAGAAACCGAGCACTTGCGCATGCTGGCGCAGCCAGGTGTTGACGTGGCTCTTGATCATTGGCCGCTTGCCGTCGAGTCGCACAGCCTTGCCGTGGGTGACGCGCACGCAGCGGATTTCGAATCTGGTCGCTTCGGCAAGAAACGCCCAGAGGGTTTCCCGGGCCTTTTCGACACTCATGCCGTGCAGGTCGAGGCTGCCTTCGAACGGGATCTGCCCGACCTTGAGCTTGCGCATCTGGCTTTCCTGCACGCCGTCGCGGGCCCACATCAGTTCGTCTTCGGGACCGACGTCGATCACGAACTGATCGGACAGACCATCAACGGTAGTGGTTTCGGTGCGCACGGTGGCGGACTGGCGCAGCTTGGCGATCCGGTCGCGGTCAGCCTTGGGTTTGCCGGTGTCGGCGCGGTCGTGCTTGATCGGCTTGACGCCTTGGATCGCACTTTTGAACAGGGAAAAATCGTCGTCTTGCATAATCAGCCTCCGCGAAGGGCGGCCAGTTTACCCAAACAGACACAAAACGGCCCGGCAAAAAGCCAGGCCGTCGATTCAGTCGTGTTTTTTCATCAGGTGCGGGGACATGTTCAATTCCCGGGATTGCCGGGCGCGACGCCGGCAACGACGCCACAGGGCCACGCCGAAATACAGGAACAACAGGCCGACGGCCAGAATGATCGCCGAACCCATCGGCGTCGCATTCAAGTCGCCGAGTGCCGGCGGGTGGCCGATCAGGCTGGCAACCCCGGCCATCGCCAACAGCACGCCGAACGTCGCCAGAATGGCGGCGATCGCTGCGCCGAATCGAAAACGCCAGTTGCTTTGGCCTTTGGGCCGCAAGCGGCGTGCGTCAAATCCATCGGATAACTTCATTCCGACCTTCCTCAATGGGTATCGGCCCTTCGACCGGGAGTTGACCGGGTTGTTCCTGAGGCTAGGGTAATTGAAGCAAATGCGAGGCTTTTGCGGATGAGCGGCGGGCTGAGCCGCTCATTGGCGGTCGATCAGATCAGGTCATTGGTCAGCGCGAGGGTGGCGAAGTTGTCGGCCATGATCGCCATTTCCGCTTCCTGAACCTGTGCGGCACTGAGCACACGGCCCTTGAACGGCAGGTCACGGGTGGCGCAGGCGTCTTCGACGAGGGTGCAGCGGAAGCCCAGGTTTTTCGCCGCGCGCACAGTGGTGCTGACGCTGGAGTGGCTCATGAAACCGCAGACGATCAGGTCGAGCGAGCCGATGGTTTGCAGGCGATCGTAGAGTTCGGTGCCGTGGAAAGCGCTCGGCAGCAGTTTGCCGATGATGGTTTCATCGCCCTGGGGTTCCAGACCGGGGATGAATTCGCCGCGTTCGCCTTGCGGGTCGAACAGACCGCCGACGGTGCCGAGGTGGCGCACGTGCACGATCGGCCGGCCGGCTGCGCGGGCGGCGGCAACCAGTTGTTTGATGTTCGCGACAGCCGCGTCCATGCCGCTCAGGGCCAGCGGGCCGCTGAGGTACTCTTTCTGGGCATCGATGATGACCACGGTGGCATGGCTCAACGTGGCCGCTGCGTAACCGCGACCGCTGAGTTGAAACATCGTTTTTGGAACGGACATTCTGGGGCTCCTTGGGGTGGGGCTTTTGCGACATTGTCCTCTGGCTGAGCGGTTCTGTGAATCGCTACTGTCGTAGGCGCCGTCGTTGCTGGCCTGCAGCCTTGTCAAGTTACACGATCTGTTCAATAGCCGAGGGGAAAATCGGAAGAGTCCTACCGTCGTCCCGGAGTTTTTCCTGCGTCGTCGTGGCGCGTTTTGGCTGGTAGAATCCCCAGTCGTTTTTTCTGGAGTTCTGCCCCGTGATCACTTCCCGACTTCGTACCCTGCGCGACCACATCCGTTGGGCCGTCAGCCGCTTCCATGGGGAGGATCTGTTTTTCGGCCATGGCACCGACAATGCCTGGGACGAAGCCCGGCAACTTGTGCTCGGTGCCTTGCATCTGCCTTGGGAAATCGCTGACAGCTATCTGGACTGCGCACTGGAAGACGATGAACTGGTCAACCTGCAACGCCTGCTCAAGCGTCGCATCGAAGAGCGCATTCCGACCGCCTACCTGCTGGGCGAGGCCTGGTTCTGCGGCATGTCGTTCATTGTCGACGAGCGCGTGCTGATCCCGCGTTCACCGATTGGCGAGCTGATCGAAAACCGTTTTGCCCCATGGATCGGCGACGAGCCGGCGCGAATTCTCGACCTGTGCACCGGCTCCGGCTGCATCGGCATCGCCTGCGCTTACGAGTTCCAGAACGCCGAAGTGGTACTGGCGGACCTGTCGTTCGAAGCGCTGGAAGTGGCGAACCAGAACATCGAGCGCCATGGCGTCGATGAGCGGGTGTTCACCGTGCAGGGCGATGGTTTCGATGGTCTGCCGGGTCAACGTTTCGACCTGATCGTGTCTAACCCGCCCTACGTCGATGCGGAAGATTTCGCCGACATGCCGGACGAATACCAGCACGAGCCGGAGCTGGGCCTGGCCTGCGGCGATGATGGTTTGAATCTGGTGCGCCGGATGCTCGCCGAAGCGGCGGATCATCTCACCGAGAAGGGTTTGCTGATCGTCGAGGTGGGCAACAGCCAGGTACACGTCGAAGCGCTGTACCCGGAAGTCGATTTCGCCTGGCTGGAATTTCAGCGCGGCGGGCATGGCGTGTTCATGCTGACCGCCGAACAGTGCCGCGATCATCAGGCACTGTTCGTTTCCCGCGTCTGACCTGAACCGATCGTTCCCACCTCGGTGGGAACGGTCATTGGCTCAGCGGTGCGTTGCAATCCAGATCAGCAACCCGGCCTGAAACACCGCAAACGCCACCAGACAAGTAATGGTGAAGCGCAGCCCGGCGTCTTCGCGCTTGAACTTGCTGACCTTGTCTTCCTGCTTCTTCAGCTTCACTTCCTGCTCGGCCAGATTCTGCTCGGCCTGTTGCAACATCTGCGCAGCTTCAAGAATCTCGACGATCTGCAGCTTTTCGCTGTTCCAGTCGCCCAGCAGATCACCGACCTGGACTTCCTTGACGCTGCCCTTCAAATGCTGGGCGTCGGCGTAAACCACGTCAAAGCCATGCACGCGCAGAAAGTGATCGCGGCGCAGGCGAGTGTCTTCGTTCAGCGCGTCCTTGTTGTTCAAGTCCATGCCGTCGACGGTGTAGGTGGGCCAGCGCTTTTTCGCCCAGTTGATGCCCTGGGCGGCCATGAAGCGGCCGATGCCACGGTTCAGCGGTTCTATCTGCAAACCGCTGTCCGGGCCGAAATGCACGCGTTTGGTCTTGTGGTCGACCCACACGTCGAGCTGGTTCTGTTCCTTGCGCACACGCTGTGCTGGCAGTTTGATCGACATGCGCATCAGGCTGTGTTCTTTGCTGTTGCGCTCGGCGTAACCGAATTCAACAAAGCGCAACGGCCGCCCGCCGGTGTTGCGGTCGGTCTGCAACGGCGCCAGGCGGAGCATCTTGTGGTGCTCGACGTGGACATCCGCCCATGGCAGCTCGACCGCTGGCGGTGCGTCTTTTTCAGCGGTGGTGTCGGGTGAAGTCTGGGTATCGGTCATAACGGCGAGATCCTGTCCAAGCTGCTTGCCGCCAGCCAGTACGCTGGCGACAAAGGCTTATCGGCCGTTTTCATCAAGACTGGAGGGCGAAAAGCGCTTAACGGGTGCGAAGTCCGTCAATAAATTCGAGGATCCGGGTGCCCAGTTCCGCCGCCAGCGGCAAATTCGGATCCTTGTAGGAGGCCATTTGCCGCTTCACGTCGTTGGGCACAATGCGCATCACGTGGTTCATGCCCTCGATCAACGCCAGCGTCGCATCGGGTTTTGCCGCCTTGAGCAGGTTGGCGTCATCGACCTGAACCTGAATGTCGTTGCTGCCCTGGACAATCAAGGCCGGCATTTTCAGTTGAGCGAAGGCGGCGGACGGATCCTGTCGGAACAGCGAAATCAGATACGGTTGCACGCTCGGGCGGAAAATCGCCTGCAACGGCGGCGGGACATTGTCGTCGGTGTGACCGGCCTTGAGGCTGTCGAGCAGTTCATTACTGCGCTGCATCAAAGATGGCGGCAGGCTGCGGGCCAGTTGCCGGCGCAACACCTGATCGATCGGTCGGGCGGTGCCGGACAGTGAAATGACCGCGGCGGCGTCGACTTTCGGTGCGGCCAGGCTGGCGATCAGTGCTCCCTCGCTGTGGCCGAGCAAGATCAACGGGCCGAAACGCGGGTCAGCCTTGAGCTTCTGGCCCCAGGCCACGGCGTCCGCCACATAGGCGTCCACCGACAGATTGCGCTCATCCGGCGTCGCGGCCAGGCTCGCGGCCACCCCGCGCTTGTCGAAACGTACGCTGGCGATATTGTGCTTGGCCAGCACCCAGGCCAGCCGTTTGAGGCTGTCGTTGCGCCCGCCGTCGGGGTTGTTTCCGTCACGATCCGTAGGACCCGAGCCAGAAATAATGAGGACAACCGGCACCGGATTGTCAGACTTTGGCAGCAACAGGGAGCCGAAAAGTTCTCCGCTGCCGGTGTCCAGAGTCACCGGACGTTGCAGGACGGTCGCCTGGACAAAGCCAGTAAACAGGGTAAGGCTCAAGATCAAAACTCGCAGCATCATCACGCCATCATTTGCAAAGGTGCCGGTTGGACTCACCAACACCGCCAAGGTTCGAGGATGAACTACTCGGTTAGCCTGCGTATACTGGCGCGCATCATGAATTTGGGTTTGATTTCACGGAGCGTCCTGCATGTCCGGCAATACCTACGGCAAGTTGTTCACTGTCACCACCGCGGGCGAAAGCCATGGTCCGGCGTTGGTCGCCATTGTCGACGGCTGCCCGCCGGGCCTGGAGATTTCCCTTGAGGATCTGCAACGCGACCTCGATCGCCGCAAGCCGGGGACCAGCCGCCACACCACCCAGCGCCAGGAAGCGGACGAAGTCGAAATCCTGTCCGGCGTGTTCGAGGGCCGCACCACCGGCTGCTCCATCGGCCTGTTGATCCGCAACACCGACCAGAAGTCAAAGGACTACTCGGCGATCAAGGATCTGTTTCGTCCGGCCCATGCCGACTACACCTACCACCATAAATACGGCGAGCGCGATTACCGCGGCGGCGGTCGCAGCTCGGCGCGGGAAACCGCCATGCGCGTGGCGGCCGGCGCGATTGCCAAGAAATACCTGGCGACCCAGGGCATCGTCATTCGCGGCTACATGAGCCAGCTCGGCCCGATCGAAATCCCGTTCAAGACCTGGGAGTCGGTCGAGCAGAACGCCTTCTTCAGCCCGGACCCGGACAAGGTGCCGGAGCTGGAAGCTTATATGGATCAGTTGCGCCGCGATCAGGACTCGGTCGGGGCCAGGATCACCGTGGTTGCCGAAGGTGTGATGCCGGGTCTGGGCGAGCCGATCTTCGACCGCCTCGACGCCGAACTGGCCCACGCGCTGATGAGTATCAACGCCGTCAAAGGCGTGGAGATCGGGGCCGGTTTTGCCTGCGTCGCCCAGCGCGGCACCGAGCACCGTGACGAATTGACCCCGGAAGGTTTCCTCAGCAACAACGCCGGCGGCATTCTCGGCGGAATCTCTTCGGGTCAGCCGATCGTCGCGCACCTGGCCTTGAAGCCGACCTCGAGCATCACCACCCCGGGCCGTTCGATCGACATCGACGGCAATCCGGTCGACGTGATCACCAAGGGCCGTCATGACCCATGCGTCGGCATCCGCGCCACGCCGATTGCCGAGGCGATGATGGCCATCGTGCTGATGGATCACCTGCTGCGTCACCGTGGCCAGAACGCCGACGTGCGCGTCAGCACCCCGGTGCTGGGTCAGCTTTGATGGGTGATCTCGAAGCCGCCGCGGTCTGACCGTGGCGGCGCTCCCGTACTGGCGGCTGTCCAGTTTCTATCTGTTCTATTTCGCCTTGCTCGGCTCGACGGCGCCGTTTCTGGCGTTGTACTTCGATCACCTTGGATTCAGCGCCGCACGCATCGGCGAGCTGGTGGCGATCCCCATGCTGATGCGCTGCGTGGCGCCGAACATCTGGGGCTGGCTCGGCGACTACAGCGGCAGACGACTGGCCATCGTGCGCTTCGGCGCGGTGTGTACGCTGCTGACCTTCTCGCTGATTTTCGTCAGCAAGACTTACGCCTGGCTGGCGATGGTCATGGCGTTGCATGCATTCTTCTGGCACGCGGTGTTGCCGCAATTTGAAGTCATCACCCTGGCGCATCTGCAAGGTCAGACTTCCCGCTACAGCCAGATTCGGCTGTGGGGTTCCATCGGTTTTATCATCACCGTGGTGGCGCTGGGGCGATTGTTCGAATGGCTCAGCCTCGACATTTACCCGACGGCGCTGGTGCTGATCATGGCCGGCATCGTGCTCAGCAGTCTGTGGGTGCCGAATGCGCAGCCGCCTCAGGGCAACCGGCCGACGGGCGAGGGTTTTCTCAAGCAGTTGCGCAGTCCCGGGGTGCTGGCGTTCTACGCTTGCGTGGCGCTGATGCAGATGAGTCACGGGCCGTATTACACCTTTCTGACCTTGCACCTCGAGCGATTGGGTTACAGCCGTGGCGTGATCGGCATGCTCTGGGCCGTTGGCGTGGTGGCGGAAGTGCTGATGTTCATGGCGATGAGCCGGATCCTTGCGCGTTTTTCCCTTCGCCGGGTGCTGATGGCAAGTTTTCTGCTGGCGGCGCTGCGCTGGTTGCTGCTAGGTTCGTTCGCCGAATTCCTCTGGGTGCTGCTATTTGCCCAGGTGCTGCACGCCGCGACGTTCGGCAGCTTTCATGCCGCTGCCATCGCGTTCGTGCAACGTAGCTTCGGCGCACGCCAGCAAGGGCAGGGCCAGGCGTTGTATGCCGCACTGGCCGGCACTGGCGGTGCGCTCGGCGCGTTGTATTCCGGCTACAGCTGGAATGCCCTCGGTGCGACATTGACCTTTAGTATTGCCAGTCTCGCAGCGCTCGCCGCTGCCGTTATCATTGCCATTCGAATGCAAGAGGACAGGCCATGAGCCTTACCCGTGAACAGCTTGCCCAGCAAATCGTCGATGCTGGGCGTTTTCTTTATGGTCGCGGCTGGTCGCCGGCCACCAGCAGCAACTATTCGACGCGCCTGTCGCCGAGCGAAGCGCTGCTGACCGTGTCCGGCAAGCACAAGGGTCAGTTGGGGCCGGACGATGTACTGGCCACCGATCTTTGCGGCAACAGTCTGGAACCGGGCAAAAAACCGTCCGCCGAAACCCTGCTGCACACCCAGCTGTATAGCTGGCGCCCGGAGATCGGTGCCGTGCTGCACACCCACTCGGTAAACGCCACGGTGCTGTCGCGCCTGACGCCCGAAGACTTCATCGAGTTCGAAGACTACGAACTGCAGAAAGCCTTCAGCGGCATCTCGACCCACGAATCCCGGGTGCGAGTACCGATCTTCGACAACGATCAGGACATTGCTCGCCTCGCCGCCAAGGTGCAGCCTTGGCTCGACGCCCATCCCGATTGTGTGGGTTATCTGATACGCGGCCACGGTCTCTACACCTGGGGCGCGCAGATGAGCGACGCGTTGCGCCAGATCGAGGCCTTTGAATTTCTGTTTGAATGCGAGTTGAAGACCCGCAGCGTCATGAACCGCCAAGGCTGACTTCACCAGAACCAGCCCATTTGCCTGATGAATGCACTGCCCGACCGGTCTGAAAGAACCGGACGGCAAGGCCGATACCGAGGAATGCCCCATGAGCAGCCTGTCCGTCTATCACGTTTCCAGCCCCGAGATTCCGAACAAGGTGCTGACCCATTTCGAAGACATCGCCTCGACCCTGGCCGAGCAGGGCGTGCGCTTCGACCGTTGGCAAGCCGCCGCGAAGATCCAGCCCGGCGCCAGCCAGGAAGAAGTGATCGGTGCTTATAAAGAGCAGATCGACAAGCTGATGACCGAACGCGGTTACATCACAGTCGATGTGGTCAGCCTCAACAGCGATCACCCGCAAAAGGCCGAGTTGCGCGCCAAGTTCCTCGAAGAACATCGCCATGGCGAAGATGAAGTGCGTTTCTTCGTCGCCGGTCGTGGCCTGTTCACCCTGCACATCGACGATTACGTCTACGCCGTGCTGTGCGAGAAGAACGACCTGATTTCGGTACCCGCGGGTACCAAACACTGGTTCGACATGGGCGAGAACCCGCATTTCGTGGCGATCCGGCTGTTCAACAACCCTGAAGGCTGGGTTGCCAACTTCACCGGCGAAGACATCGCCGGCCGCTTCCCGCGTCTGGAGGACTGAGGCGATGTCGATCAAGGTCATCCTCACCGATATCGAAGGCACCACCAGCGCGGTGAGTTTTGTGTTCGACGTGCTGTTTCCGTATGCCGCCAGACACCTGCCGGACTTCGTTCGCCAGAACGCCGCACGTGCAGACGTTGCCGGACAACTGGACGCTGTGCGCCGTGACAGCAACGAACCGCAGGCCGATGTTGAACGGGTCGTGGACATTCTGCTGGGCTGGATTGCCGAGGACCGCAAGGCCACGCCACTGAAGGCGTTGCAAGGCATGGTCTGGGAACAGGGTTATCAGGCCGGGCAGTTGAAAGGCCATGTTTATCCGGACGCCGTTGAAGCGCTCCAGCGCTGGCATCAGGCCGGTTATCAACTGTTTGTGTATTCGTCCGGTTCGATCCAGGCGCAGAAGCTGATTTTCGGCTGCTCGGAAGCAGGGGATCTGACGCCGTTGTTCAGTGGCTACTTCGACACCACGTCGGGCCCCAAGCGCGAGCCGCAGTCATATACCAATATCCAGCAGGCCATCGGAGTCGAACCGCAGGAAATCCTGTTCCTCTCCGACATCGTCCAGGAACTCGACGCCGCCCAGGCCGCCGGTCTGCAAACCTGCGGGCTGGCCCGTGAGGGCGGGGAGCTGGCAGGGCATGTGACCGTCGACAGCTTTACCGGGATTGAGCCGGAAGCGTTCTGAATTCACACAATGGACGCATAAACAAACAGGCCGTGAAGCGAAAGCTCCACGGCCTGTTTGTTTATGCGAAGTTCGGATTACATCGAGTGATAGGTCGGCAGGGCAAAACGTTGCTGACTTTGCAGCATGCCGATTTGCGGCAGCTCGCTGGCTTGTTCCGCCAGGTCACGACGAATCGCGCTGATCGCCCACGACAGTTGATCGCCGGTGTGCAATTGCTGATAGGTCAACGCACGCTTGAATACTTTGCCGTCGGCACTCTTCAGTGTCAGCAGGATTCCGCCATCGGGACGTGGCTGAGTAGTGACGGCGAAGTTGGAGAACAGGGAAGTAAATTTTTCTTGGATCAGGTTCATGTCTTTCAGCTCCGTATGCACTTGAATGGCAAGCATGCGGAGGGAGTTGCAGCGATTGTGCCAGTATTTTTTATTTTAAAAATCCTTATAAATCAATAAGTTATAAATTTCGTGAATTTCGGGTGTCGTGCAATCTGCATGAATGGCCATCGTGCATCCTGCATTTTGCGGGATCATGGTCGATCCGATGGAACCATTCCCTCCGGCCGCAATCACGTTTCGCCTCGTAGCGTTGGCGGATACAAAACATTGCAAAAACCGCGTGTACAGCCCGAAAGGCCCTGACGTATTTTCGGCCTCGACCCTCGCTCGAGAAGCGCCGGTTGTCTCACCCGATTGCCCGACAATAAAAATCCGGCCTGCACGCCAAGGTCGAACGGGAGCTGCCATGCGCCACGCGCCTAGCGACACGATTACCTGGGGCATGATGCTCCGCAAACTGCCGATGATCGCCAAAGCCATCCCTCGGGTGGTGAAAGGCATGAAGGTGGCCAACGTCAAGGATCCGACCCAAACCTGTGGCCTGGGCTGGACATTCGAGCAAGCGACCCTGCGCAATCCCGATGGCCCCGCGCTGCTGTCGGGCGAGGTGGTGCTGAGTTATTCACAGGTCAACCAGTGGGCCAACCGCATCGCCCACTACCTGATCGGGCAGGGCATCGGCAAAGGCGATGTGGTGGCGGTGTTCATCGAAAATCGCCCGGAACTGCTGGTGACGATTCTGGCGCTGGCCAAGGTCGGCGCCGTCAGCGCGCTGCTCAACACGTCGCAGACCCGCGACACGCTGATCCACAGCATCAATCTGGTGGCGCCGGTGGCGATCGTCGTCGGGGAAGAATTGCTGCCAGCCTTCGCGGCGGTGCGCGAGCAAGTGACGATTGCGCCGGTCCGCACCTGGTTCGTGGCGGATCAGGACACTTTCAGTCACCCGGGCATCGCCCCGCAGGGTTACACCAATCTGATCAGTGCCAGCGCCGACGCACCTGTCGACAACCCGGCCAGCAGCCGGCAGATCTTCTTCGATGACCCGTGCTTCTACATCTACACCTCCGGCACCACCGGCTTGCCCAAGGCCGGGGTGTTCAAGCACGGACGCTGGATGCGCAGTTCGGCAAGCTTCGGCATGATCGCCCTCGACATGCGCCCGGACGACATCGTCTATTGCACTTTGCCGCTGTATCACGCCACCGGGCTTTGCGTGTGCTGGGGATCGGCGGTCAATGGCGCGTCGGGCTTCGCGATTCGCCGCAAGTTCAGCGCCCGGCAGTTCTGGAACGACGTGCGTCGCTACCGCGCAACCACCATCGGTTACGTCGGTGAGTTGTGCCGCTATCTGGTGGATCAGCCGGTCAGCAGCGATGACAGCCGCCATGACGTGCGCAAGATGATCGGCAACGGTTTGCGGCCCGGTGCGTGGGCCGAGTTCAAGACCCGGTTTGCGGTGGATCACATCTGTGAACTGTACGCGGCCAGCGACGGCAATATCGGCTTCACCAACATCCTCAATTTTGACAACACCATCGGTTTCTCGCTGATGGCCTGGGAGCTGGTCGCCTATGACCAGGACAGCGGTGAACCGATTCGCGGTGCCGACGGCTTCATGCGCAAGGTCGATCGGGGCGAGCGGGGTCTGTTGCTGGCCCGGATCGACGACAAGGCGCCGCTGGACGGCTACACCGATCCGCAAAAAACCGCCAAGGTCGTGCTGCAGGACGTGTTTGCCAAGGGGGATCGCTTCTTCAACACCGGCGACCTGCTGCGCAACATCGGTTTCGGTCATGCGCAGTTTGTCGACCGCCTCGGTGATACCTACCGCTGGAAGGGCGAGAACGTCTCGACCACCGAGGTCGAGAACCTGCTGCTCCAGCATCCGCACATCTCCGAAGCCGTGGCCTATGGCGTGGAAATCCCCAACACCAATGGCCGCGCCGGCATGGCGGCGATCACCCCGGCCGAGTCGCTGGCGACCCTGGATTTCGCCGAACTGCTGGCCTTCGCCCGCCAGCGCATGCCGGCCTATGCCGTGCCGTTGTTCTTGCGGGTCAAGGTGAAGATGGAAACCACCGGCACCTTCAAATATCAGAAGACGCGCTTGAAAAACGAAGGTTTCGATCCCGGCCTGACGGGCGATGATCCGATTTATGCCTGGCTGCCAGGGACCGAAACCTACGTGCAGGTCACGGATGAAATCCTTGCCGACATCCGGGCAGGCAAGTACCGCTATTGATATTGGCTATCGGCAGCCTTGGAAAAAAGGGGATGACAGCTATCGCCGCGCTCGGGAAACTATCGGCTTTCCGATTGACCGAAAGTGGAGTTGCCCCATGTCCGACCAAAGCCGCCAGATGACCCCCGAAGAAGCTGCCGAATTCACCGAGCAGGTATTCAACAAGGCGCGCGAGGGCGATGCGGTGATGCTGGATCGCCTGATTACTGCCGGTCTGCCGGTGAACCTGACCAACAGCAAGGGCGACACCTTGCTGATGCTCGCCAGTTACTACGGCCATGTGGACGCGGTGCAAGTGCTGCTCAAGCACAAGGCCGATCCGGAGCAACGCAATGGCAACGGCCAGAGCCCGATTGCCGGCGCGGCGTTCAAGGGGGATCTGGCCGTGGTCAAGGCTCTGGTCGAGGGCGGGGCGCAGATTGAAGGTGCCTCTTTCGACGGCCGCACGGCGCTGATGATGGCGGCGATGTTCAACCGGGTTGAAATCGTCGACTACTTGATCGACCAGGGCGCCGATCCGAAAGCCACGGATGCCAATGGCGTCACCGCCCTGGACGCCGCCCGGACCATGGGCGCCGTGGACACCACCGCGCAGCTGGAAAAACTGCTGGGCTGAAGCCGCTGGCCGGAACCTGCTCTGTGGCGAAGGCGAGAATGCGCTATCCTTCGCGCCCTCAAAATTCCCTTCGCCACAGGATCCGCCCCATGAAAGCCGCACTCGCCGAACTCATCAGCAAAATCAGCTCCGGCTGCATGGGCGAAGACGAGATTCTGAAAGTCGCGGATGAAGCGGCACAGGCCTACGCCGATGCAGACGCTTTTCTGACCGCCAACCCGGACATCAACTACGACGACACTTTCCCGATTCCGCTGGGTGAGTGGGTGGTGGTCGGCAGTCTGCCGGAGACCGTGCTGTTCCAGGCCGACACCTATGTTGATCTGTTCGCGCAGATCGTTGCTTCGTTCGGCCCGGGCGTCGAGTTCAACCTCAAGCCCAAGCAACTGGCCAAGACCGAAGCGCTGACCGCGCTCAACCGCATCCAGGTGCAGATGAGCAGCCTGAACAAGGAAAACGGCGGCTACACGCTGATGAACTTCAGCCAGTTGCTCGACGACGAGCTGCAAGTGGTGCTGGTCTACGGCAACGATGTGCCGCGAGTGCTGGAACTGTGTGCCGAAGTCGGCATCGCCGCTGCGCCGTCGCTGGAGGCCCTGAAGGTCGCCGTGCACGTCTGAACGCAATAAAAGGGAACCCTGCGCGCGACCGTCTATCCTAAAAGTGCATGCCACTATTCTGGAGCGACACCATGGGTTCCACGTTCAACGGCCTGATCGGCCTGATCATTCTTGCCCTCGATATCTGGGCGATCATCAACGTGCTGAAGAGCGGCGCCGAGACCGGGATGAAAATCCTCTGGGTGCTGTTGATCATCCTCCTGCCGGTGCTGGGCCTGATCATCTGGGCGATTGCCGGGCCGCGGGGCAATGTGCGGATCTGACCGTTCGCACCAAGGATTACGCGGGGCCGATGAACTGAGGTTCGACCTGTCATCTTCGGCAACGTAGAATGCGCGCCTTTCCCGGGCAATCGAACCTGACGATTGGCGCCCGCGCATTCATCGGAGCACTTCACCATGACCGTCACCAAGACCAGCGAATACCTGGAAACCCTCTACGAAGGCTACGGCCAGCGTTTTCGCATGGAAAAACTGCTGCACGAAGTGCGCACCGAGCACCAGCACCTGGTGATCTTCCAGAACCCGCGCATGGGCCGGGTGATGGCGCTGGACGGCGTGATTCAGACCACCGAGGCCGATGAGTTCATCTATCACGAAATGCTCACGCACGTGCCGATCCTCGCCCACGGCACCGCCAAGCGCGTGCTGATCATCGGCGGTGGCGACGGCGGCATGCTGCGCGAAGTGACCAAGCACGCCAGCGTCGAGCACATCACCATGGTCGAGATCGACGGCACCGTGGTCGATATGTGCAAGGAATTCCTGCCGAACCACTCCAAAGGCGCGTACGACGACCCACGCCTGAACCTGGTGATCGACGACGGCATGCGTTTCGTCGCGACCACCACTGAAAAGTTCGACGTGATCATTTCCGACTCCACCGACCCGATCGGCCCGGGTGAAGTACTGTTTTCGGAAAACTTCTACCAGGCGTGCCACCGCTGCCTTAACGAGGGCGGCATCCTCGTGACCCAGAACGGCACGCCGTTCATGCAGATCGACGAAGTGAAGACCACCGCCGGTCGCCTGCGCAGTCTGTTCCCGGACTGGCACTTCTATCAGGCGGCCGTGCCGACCTACATCGGCGGTTCGATGACCTTCGCCTGGGGCTCGACCAACCCGGCCTACCGCAAGCTGAGCCGTGAGGTTCTGCAACAACGCTTCATCGGCAGCGGCATCGTCACCCGTTACTACAACCCGGAAATCCACATCGGCGCCTTCGCCTTGCCGCAATACGTGCTGCAAGCGGTAAACAAACCAAGCAACGACTAAAAGCACTGTAAACCCCCTGTGGGAGCGGGCTTGCTCGCGAAGGCGTCTTATCATTCAACGTAGAGTTGACTGGTCGTTCGCTTTCGCGAGCAAGCCCGCTCCCACATGGATAGCTTTTTTTTCATGTTCGGCGGATGTAAACCTTTTGAACGATCAATCCTGACAAAAGTCGAGATAGATGTAAGCCCATTTGCGGGTTTGTTCGAGGAGGCTCCGATGTCAAAGTGGAAAGTCACTTTCGTGGACGATCACGGTGAAACGATCGACGAAGTCTTCGAGTGCGAGGAATGCCCCAGCCATGAACGGGCAGCCCGCCTCATCAAGGAACGATTGCTGCCGGTCGCCGCCGAGCTTGACCTGAACGATCTGGAAGGGCGCACCGCCGATGCCGGCGTAAAAAGCCTGAAAACCCAGAACAGCATCGAAATCCGCAGCATCACCCCAATCTGAATCTTCATTTTCTTCATGTACCAGGCCTTGGCAGCGGCTCTGTCTTGGGGCTACTCTGCAAGCGAGATCAGCGAACGGATCGCTAAGGTCTGGTCTTGTCAGCTACATGCTTGTTTCCCGCCGGCAACGCGGTTGCCGTAAGCACCCGGGTCCTTTGGGCCAGTGCAGGGAATACGGAAAGTCTATCCATCTATGCGAGGGGGACGATTCATGAGCACAGCCTATCAAGAAGACATCAGCAGCAACGTACTGCGCCGCATGAAAGAAGGCGGTTTCGATTTTTCCCGATTCCATCCCATCGAGTTCTACGCCATTTTCCCGGACGAGGAGCGGGCGCGCAGGGCGGCAGGCAAATTTCGCGGTGAATCCATCAATGCCCAGGTCAGTGCGCGCGACGACGGCGCGTGGTCCCTGGAATTGAGCAAGGTGATGTACGCAACCTACGACGACATTGGCGATTTCGAGCAGGGCTTTTCGGCAGTAGTCGAGCCCTTGGGCGGTATTATCGAAGGCTGGGGCGTGAAACAGGAGGTGCGCAACCGGCACCGTTTGAACTGATAAGCCTCGCAACACTTCGAGCAACGGCTGACCTTCGGGTCGGCCGTTGTCGTTTCTGTCTCCTGAACGCTCCATGGCAAAACCCTGAAACAAGAAACCGGCGCAAAAAAAAGCCACCTCAACAGGTGGCTAAAAGGGAAGACCGGAAGGAGAGGGAACCGGTCAGGGTTAAGGCCGGGAGGGCTGCCAGGGCAAGCCGGAACAGTGAGGCTGCGTACTTCGTCAGCGACGTTTTTGCAGCGGATGCGCGGATTATCCGCAGCCGGCGCCGGGCAGTGAAATCAACTCTGACTATGCTGGTGATAGGCGACGGGACTGCGTCGCAATGAAGCGGGGGCGATCAGGTTGGGGCATTTGCCGCACAGGAATGGTGCGGTGCGTGTGGCGTGAATATCCAACCGATTGAAATCAAAGCGTTTATGCCGATGGCACGGGCCTTGCGAAGGCCTGTATGTCCGGAGTGACAAGGAGTACGGCATGATCCGCACCTATTTTGATGAGATGTACGATGCCGGCGGCCAGATCCGCCCGCATTACCGGGAGTTTGCCCGCTGGCTGGCCGAGACGCCTGACGAACTGCTGGCCCAGCGGCGACGCGAGGCCGATCTGCTGTTCCATCGTGCCGGGATCACGTTCACGCTCTACGGGGACGAGCAAGGGACAGAACGCCTGATTCCCTTCGACACCATTCCGCGCAGCATCCCCGCCAGCGAATGGCGGATCGTCGAGCGCGGCTGCATTCAGCGGGTCAAGGCGTTGAACATGTTTCTCGCCGATCTTTACCACGAGCAGCGCATCATCAAGGCCGGGATCATTCCTGCCGAGCAGGTGCTGGCCAACGAGCAATATCAGTTGGCGATGCAGGGGCTGGATCTGCACCGCGATATCTATTCGCACATCTCCGGCGTCGATCTGGTGCGCGACGGCGACGGCACCTATTACGTACTCGAGGACAACCTGCGTACGCCCAGCGGCGTGAGCTACATGCTCGAAGACCGCAAGATGATGATGCGCCTGTTCCCTGAACTGTTCGCGGCCCAGCGCATCGCCCCGATCGACCATTACCCGAACCTGCTGCTCGACACCCTGAAAAGCTCAAGCCCGATCGACGACCCGAGCGTCGTGGTGCTGACGCCGGGCCGGTTCAACAGCGCGTTTTTCGAGCATGCGTTCCTGGCCCGGGAAATGGGCGTGGAACTGGTCGAAGGCGCCGATCTGTTCGTGCGCGACGACAAGGTCTTCATGCGCACCACCGACGGCCCGAAAGCGGTGGACGTGATCTACCGCCGGCTCGACGACGCGTTCCTCGACCCGCTGGCCTTCCGCCCGGATTCGATGCTCGGCGTGCCGGGGCTGCTGTCATCGTATCGCTCCGGCAATGTGGTGCTGGCCAATGCCATCGGCACCGGCGTGGCGGACGACAAATCGGTGTACCCGTTCGTCACCGAGATGATCCGTTTCTACCTCGACGAAGAGCCGATCCTGAAGAACGTGCCGACCTGGCAATGCCGCAACCCGTCTGAACTTTCCCATGTGCTGGCCAATCTTCCGGATCTGGTGGTCAAGGAAACCCAGGGTTCCGGCGGTTACGGAATGCTCGTGGGGCCGGCGGCGACGACCGCGGAAATCGATGCGTTCCGCGAGCGGATCAAGGCCAAGCCCCACGCGTACATCGCGCAACCGACGCTGTCGCTGTCGACCTGTCCGACCTTTGTCGAAAACGGCATTGCGCCGCGCCACATCGACCTGCGCCCGTTCGTATTGTCCGGTCGTGAAACCCGGGTCGTACCCGGCGGTTTGACCCGTGTCGCCCTGCGTGAAGGCTCTCTGGTGGTGAATTCATCCCAGGGCGGCGGAACCAAGGACACCTGGGTGGTCGAGGATTGAAGGAAGCCTGCCATGTTAAGTAGAACTGCCTCGGATCTGTACTGGATGTCGCGTTACCTGGAGCGGGCGGAAAACCTCGCACGGATGCTCGATGTCAGCTATTCGCTGTCGCTGATGCCGCAGGACGGCCGTGGCGACGGTCTGCACGAACTGGCGATGCCGTTGCTGATCACCGGCACGCTGGACGATTACCTGGAACGCCACGGCGAATTGCATGCCGAGCGATTGCTGCATTTCTTCGCCCTCGACGCGGCTAATCCGGCGAGCATCTACAGCTGTCTCGGCGCGGCGCGAGCCAGCGCCCACGCGGTGCGCGGGCGAATCACCGCCGACATGTGGGAGAACATCAACGCCACCTGGCTGGAGATTCGCGGGATCGCCAATCAGGGCCTCAGCCGTTATGGCATGAGTCGTTTCTGCGAGTGGATCAAGGAGCGTTCGCACCTGTTTCGGGGCGCGTCCTACGGCACCATCATGCGCAATGACGCGTTTCGTTTCATTCGCTTGGGTACCTTCATCGAGCGGGCGGACAACACCTTGCGTCTGCTCGATGCGCGTTACGAAATGGCTGGCGATCAGGCGGAAGCTGTCAGCGACGGCACCGCCCATGCCTATTACCAATGGAGCGCCTTGTTGCGAGCCTTGTCATCGTTCGAGGCCTACACCGAGATCTACCGCGACGCACCTGGCGCCCGGCATGTGGCCGAGCTGCTGTTGTTGCGCGCCGACGTGCCGCGTTCGCTGCGGGCCTGCACGGAAGAGATCGACCAGATTCTCGCGCAACTGCCGGGGGCCAACGGTCGTCCTGCGCAACGGCTGGCGGCGGAAATGGACGCACGCCTGCGCTACACCGGTATCCACGAAATCCTCGAGGAAGGGCTTCACGCCTGGCTTACCGAGTTCATCCCGCTGGTGCGCCAGTTGGGCAACGCCATTCACAGTTCCTACCTGGAGGCCGCATGAGACTTTCCATCAGCCACGAGACCACCTATCACTACGAAGATCAGGTGCGGGCGAGCATCCAGTATCTGCGCCTGACACCTCACGACAGCGAGCGTCAGCATGTGCTGAGCTGGCAGCTCGACCTGCCGCGCCCGGTACGCGCCCAGCTCGATCCGTTCGGCAACATCTTGCATGTGCTGACCATGGACGAGCCCCATGAAGCGATCATCATCGGCGCCCGTGGTCAGGTCGATATCGACGAGTTGCGCGAGGCGGAGCATGAGAGCCAGTCGGCATTGCCGTTCCTGCGTTTTACCCGGCTGACCGAGGCTGACGAGGCATTGCGGGCGTTTGCCGAGAAATCCTGCAAGCAGCGACGCGACCGCAACGCATTGATTGACCTGATGCACGGTTTGAACCAGCACATGACTTACAAGCCCGGCTCTACCGAAGTCGACACCAGCGCCGCCGAGGCGTTTGCCGGCCGGGCGGGTGTTTGTCAGGACCACGCCCACGCGTTTCTGGCTTGCGCGCGCAGCCTGGGCGTGCCGTCACGTTATGTGTCGGGTTATCTGTACAGCGAGGATTGCGAGCATCTGGCCAGTCACGCCTGGGCCGAAGCCTGGATCGATGACGCCTGGTACAGCTTTGACGTGACCAATGAACTGGCGCGGCCGGAGCGACACCTGAAACTGGCGGTGGGGCTGGATTACCTCGACGCCTGCCCGGTGCGGGGCATGCGCCGGGGCGGCGGGTCAGAGCAGATGCACGCGAAAGTGCTGGTGTCGCCGACACCCGCGCCAATCATTTCGGTGCAGCAGCAGTAAACGGCGTAGCTGGCTTACTGGGCGGGCGCAACCTTGCGCCCGGCCATGTGCTGCAAATACCCGATCAGTTTCTGCAGATCCGCATCCGGCAACACCTCGGCGGAAAACCCCGGCATTTTCGCCTGCGGCCACTGACGCAAACTCTGCGGATCGCGGATGTAGCGCTTGAGGAAGTCCGCGCCGAAATACTCGGTCGGGTTGTAGGGAATATTCAGGTCAGGCCCGAACTGCGCATCGCCCGCGCCATTCAGGCGATGGCAGGCCAGGCAGTTCTTCTGGAATAGAGCAAACCCCTGATTCACCGGGTCGTCGGCCTTCAACGCAGGATCCGGCAGCAGGGCAGGGAAGCGCTCGGCCACCGGCGCCATACGCTTGATGCTGGCGACTTCGAACGGCCATTGTTCCGGGCTGATTTTGCCGGCCTGGGGATCGGTCCACACCAGATAGAACGGGCCGGCGCTGTGCTTGCCTTCCGACAGCGGCGGCCATGGGTGGGCCGGGTCTTCGATGGCCAGCCAGGCGCGGGAACCTTTGGTGTTGAGCAGCGGTGCAGCGGCCAGCTCGGCGGCGAAACCGTCCAGTGCCACCGCCTGCAGGTGATCTTGCGGTTTGATCCCGGTCAGCAATGCGGCCACGGGTACGGCGCGATAGGTCATGTCCTTCTTGTAGGACACATCATTCTTGATCGTGAGGGTTTGTACCTGAGGATGCTTGAGCAATTCCTCGGTCTGCCAGGTGCGGCTGTTCGCGCCCAGCTCCAGATTCAGCTGTGCGGCAGACAGGGGCAGGCTCAGCAGCATGGCCCCAAAGAGAATGAGCGTTTTCAATTGATCGCCGTCCATGTCGTGGAAGTGCGTAAAGGTTGGCACAGCCACGCTGGCCCGGGTAGCGGGCCAGTCACATTTTCAGTGGCGATACGCAATACCTGCCGCTTGAATCAGCCGATGACCTTGGTCAGATTCGGCAATATCAACAGCAGCGTCGTGGCGAAAAGAATGAGCCCTGCTTGACGAACTTTCGGTTGTTTGAACATGGCTTGACCGCCTTTATTGTTATTTCCTGATGCCTGCCTGCATGTCCATGATGGCAAGCGCTGCACTTCCTGTTGAAGAACGCCTGCCTCGGCAAAACCCGACGACAACAACGTACATGTTCACCTTAGGGCCCGCGTCACGCTTGGCTTAGATCCATTTCATATGTATTTGCTGCTGAACGCGATTAAAAAGGCATGAGGCCCATTGCCAGCTTCTTTGCCGCCCTTTTGCTAGACAGCTTGGCGACCTGAACCGGTTAACCTGGCCGGGAATGACCGTCCGTCTGAGCGTGCGCGTCAACGTCATTGAGCGCTGTGGTCATTGATTCCGAAAGCCCCCCGGCCAAGAGTGGAGGCACGAATTTCACTCACCGCACAGGTTCGAGAACGTCATGACCCAAGCTTTGATTTTCGACGCGTTACGCACGCCCCGTGGCAGGGGCAAGACCGACGGTTCGCTGCACAGCGTCAAACCGGTGAACCTGGTGGCCGGGCTGCTGACCGCGTTGCAGGCGCGCACGGCGCTGGACACCAGCCAGGTCGATGACGTGGTGCTCGGCTGTGTCACGCCGATTGGCGATCAAGGTTCGGACATCGCCAAGACCGCCGTGCAGGTGGCCGATTGGGACGTCAGTGTCGCTGGCGTGCAGATCAACCGGTTCTGTGCCTCGGGCCTGGAAGCGGTAAACCTGGGGGCAATGAAAGTGCGCTCCGGGTTCGAAGACCTGGTGGTGGTCGGCGGCGTCGAATCCATGTCCCGTGTGCCGATGGGCAGCGACGGCGGCGCCTGGGCGCTGGATCCGCAGACCAACCTGCACAGCCATTTCACCCCTCAAGGTGTCGGTGCCGACCTGATCGCCACCCTTGAAGGCTTCAGTCGTCAGGACGTCGATGCCTACGCGCTGCACTCGCAACAGAAAGCCGCCCGTGCCCGGGCCGACGGATCGTTCAACAAGTCGTTGGTACCGGTGCAGGATCAGAACGGCATCATCCTGCTCGATCATGATGAGTTCATTCGCGCCGAGTCGACCCTCGAAGGTCTGGGCAAACTCAAGCCGAGCTTCGAGATGATCGGCCAGATGGGCTTCGACGCTACGGCGCTGCGGGTCTACAGCCATGTCGAGCGAATCAACCATGTGCACACGCCGGGCAACAGTTCGGGGATCGTCGACGGTGCGGCGCTGATGTTGATCGGTTCCGAGGCCAAGGGCCGGGCACTGGGCCTGCAACCCCGGGCGCGGATTGTCGCCACGGCGGTCACCAGCACCGACCCGACCATCATGCTCACCGGCCCGGCGCCGGCCACTCGCAAGGCGCTGGCCAAAGCCGGGCTGCGGGTCGAAGACATTGATCTGTTCGAGGTCAACGAGGCGTTTGCCTCGGTGGTACTCAAATTCATCAAGGACATGGCCGTCGACCCGGACAAGGTCAACGTCAACGGCGGCTCGATTGCGATGGGCCATCCGCTGGGCGCCACCGGTTGCGCGATTCTTGGCACCTTGCTCGATGAACTGGAAGCCCGGCGCCTGCGCTATGGCCTCGCGACGCTGTGCGTCGGCGGCGGCATGGGCATCGCGACCATCATCGAACGCCTCTGACCCCAAGGAACCTTGTCATGACCCAAGCCATTCGTTACGAAAAAGGTCAGGACGGCATCGTCCTCTTGACCATCGACATGCCAGGCCAGAGCGCCAACACCATGAACGCGGTGTACCGCGCGGCCATGGCTGAAAGCGTCGCCCGTTTGCAGGCGGAAAAAGATGACATCGCCGGGGTGATCATCACTTCGGCCAAGAAAACCTTTTTCGCCGGCGGCGACCTGAATGAATTGATCAAGGTCGGCAAGCCTGAAGCCAAGGCTTTCTACGACATGGTGCTGACCCTGAAGAGCCAGTTGCGCACCCTGGAAACCCTCGGCAAACCGGTGGTCGCGGCGATCAACGGCGCGGCGCTCGGTGGCGGCTGGGAAATCTGCCTGGCCTGCCACCATCGAGTGGCGCTGGACGATGCGTCGGTGCAACTCGGCCTGCCGGAAGTGACCCTTGGCCTGTTGCCGGGCGGCGGTGGAGTGGTGCGCATGGTGCGTATGCTCGGCATCGAAAAAGCCCTGCCATATCTGCTCGAAGGCAAGAAAGTCCGTCCGCAGCAGGCGTTGCAGGCGGGGCTGATTGATGAGCTGGCAGCGGATCGCGATGAGCTGCTGACCAAGGCCCGGGCCTGGATTCTGGCCAATCCTGCGGCCGTGCAGCGTTGGGATGTGAAGGGTTATCAGATTCCCGGCGGCACGCCGTCAAACCCGAAGGTTGCACAGATGCTGGCGATTGCGCCGTCGATCCTGCGCGCCAAAACCCAAGGCACTCTTCCGGCACCGGAGAAGATTTTGTGCGCGGCGGTGGAAGGCGCGCAGGTGGATTTCGACACCGCGCACCTGATCGAAACCCGTTACTTCACTGAGTTGACCACCGGCCAGATCTCGAAAAACCTCATCGGCACGTTCTGGTTCCAGCTCAATGAAATCAATGCCGGCGGTTCGCGTCCGCAGGGTTTTGCACCTTATGCGACGAAGCGTGTGGGCGTGCTCGGCGCCGGGATGATGGGGGCGGGAATCGCCTATGTCAGCGCTGTGGCCGGGATCGACGTGGTGCTCAAGGACATCAACCTTGCCGCCGCGCAAAAGGGCAAGGCGCATTCGGCGGCACTGCTGGACAAGAAAGTTGCTCGCGGGCAAATGTCCTCGGAGCAGCGTGAAGCGGTGCTGGCGCGTATCCACCCGACCGAAAGTGATGCCGATCTGGCGGGTTGCGATCTGATCATCGAGGCGGTGTTCGAGGATCGTCAACTCAAGGCCAAAGTCTCGGCGGCGGCGCAGCAAGTGGCTGGCGCCGACGCGGTGATTGCCTCCAATACTTCGACCTTGCCCATCACCGGGCTGGCGGCTGCGGTGCCGGATCAGAGCAAGTTCATCGGCCTGCACTTCTTCAGCCCGGTGGAAAAAATGCCACTGGTGGAAATCATCAAGGGTGCGCAAACCAGCGACGAAACCCTCGCACGCGGGTTCGATTTCGTACTGCAAATCAAGAAAACGCCGATTGTGGTCAATGACAGTCGCGGCTTCTTTACCTCACGGGTGTTCGGCACTTTCACCAACGAAGGCATCGCCATGCTCGGTGAAGGCGTCAGCGCGCCGATGATCGAGACCGAAGCGCGCAAGGCCGGCATGCCCATCGGGCCGCTGGCGATCTCTGACGAAGTTTCCCTCAGCCTGATGAGCCATATCCGTCAACAAACGACCAAAGACTTGCAAGCAGAAGGGAAACCGCTGATTGAGCACCCGGCGTTCGCCGTGATTGACTTGCTGCTCAACGAATACAAGCGGCCGGGCAAGGCAGCGGGCGGCGGTTTTTATGAGTACCCGGCGGGTGGGCAGAAACATCTGTGGCCCGAACTGAAAGCCCGTTTCGAGAAAGCCGACGGGCAGATTTCGCCCAAGGATGTGCGTGATCGACTGCTGTTCGTGCAGGCCATCGAGACTGTGCGTTGCGTAGAGGAGGGCGTGCTGACTTCGACGGCGGATGCCAACGTCGGTTCGATCTTCGGCATCGGCTTCGCGGCCTGGACGGGCGGCGCGTTGCAGTTCATCAATCAATATGGCGTGAAGGATTTCGTCGCGCGAGCGCAGTACCTGGCGGAGCAGTACGGCGAGCGTTTCGCACCGCCAGCCTTGTTGCTGGAAAAAGCTGCGAAGGGCGAGTTGTTCTAACGGGGCGAGGACGCATTTCGGGGCTTGCCTTGCCGGGTGGTTTCAAGGCAGGCTCTGAGCTGTGCATTATTCCCATCACGTGTCAGGTATTTTTTATGTCGTTACGCATCTGCATTCTGGAAACCGACATCCTGCGTCCGGAACTGGTCGATCAATATCAGGGTTACGGGCAGATGTTCCAGCGCCTGTTCTCGCAACAGCCGATCGCCGCCGAGTTCACGGTGTACAACGTGATGCAGGGCGACTATCCGAGTGATGACCTGACCTTCGATGCGTACCTGGTCACCGGCAGCAAGGCTGACTCGTTCGGCACTGACCCGTGGATCCAGACTCTCAAGCAATACTTGCTGACTCGCTATGAGCGCGGCGACAAACTGCTCGGCGTGTGCTTCGGCCATCAACTGCTGGCGCTGCTGCTGGGCGGCAAGAGCGAGCGTGCTGCGCAGGGGTGGGGCGTCGGAATCCACAACTATAAGCTTGCGGCCAAGGCACCGTGGATGAGCCCGGTGCGTGAAGAGCTGACGCTGTTGATCAGCCACCAGGATCAGGTCACGGCGCTGCCGGAGAACGCCACGGTGATTGCTTCCAGCGATTTCTGCCCGTTCGCCGCGTACCACATCAACGATCAGGTACTGTGCTTCCAGGGGCATCCGGAGTTCATCCACGACTATTCGCGGGCGCTGCTGGATCTGCGTCAGGAAGCCCTGGGCGAGCAGGTGTACAGCAAGGGCGTGGCCAGCCTTGAGAACGATCACCACGGCACCACGGTGGCGGAATGGATGATGCGTTTCGTGGCGCACAAGCCAAACGCTGCTTGAACCCGAAAGCCCCCGTGTCCTGCACGGGGGCTTTTTTTCTTACAGCCAGCCTGACTTCTTGAAGCTCGCCCACAGGCTCACGCAGCCCACCGTGATAAAGCCCAGCACGGCGAAATAGCCGTAGTGCCAGCTCAGCTCCGGCATGTTCTGAAAATTCATCCCGTAGATCCCGGCCACCGCTGTCGGGAAGGCCAGAATCGCCGCCCATGCCGCGAACTTGCGCTGCACCACGCTTTGCCGTGACGCTTCCAGCAATACACCGACCTCGATGGTCTGGCTCGCAATGTCGGCCAGGGTGGTCAGGTCTTCCATTTGCCGTGTGACATGGATCTGCACATCGCGAAAGTAAGGGCGCATGTTCTTGTCGATGAAGGGGAAGCTCAGTTTCTGCAATTCCTCGCCGATTTCCACCATCGGTGCTGCGTATCGACGCAAGCGCAGTACGTCGCGGCGCAGGCCATGAAGTTTCTGGATATCGTGCTCATTCAGCGCGCTGCACAACACATTGCGTTCCAGTTCATCGATCTCGGCATGGATTGCTTCGCCCACCGGCTGGTAGTTTTCGATGACGAAATCCAGCAGTGCATACAGTACGAAATCTTCCCCGTGTTCCAGCAACAGCGGCCGCGCCTCACAGCGTTGACGGACATGGGCGTAGGAAGCCGAATGACCATTGCGCGCGGTGATGATGTAGCCCTTGCCGGCGAAGATATGAGTTTCGATGAACTGCAAAATCCCGTGCTGGCGCACGGGTGAGTAAGTGACGATAAACAAGGCGTCGCCAAAGGTTTCCAGCTTCGGACGACTGTGTTTTTCCAGAGCATCCTCGATGGCCAGTTCGTGCAGGTTGAACTGGCGTTGCAGATTGGTCAGCTCCTGGGCGTTCGGCTCTTCGAGGCCGATCCAGACGAAGTGCCCGGTCTTGGCGGCCCAGGCGGCGCCTTCATCGAGGGAAATATTGGTGACTTTCTTACCGGCGCTGTAAACCGCAGCAGCAACAACTCGACCCATGGTGGTGGTTCACTTCTTCTTGGCAGATGGCAGGGGAGGCATGGCTTCAGCTTAGCCGTGTCGCTGCTTGAGAGTCAGTGAAATCTGCACAGTTCACCGGGCAAAAGAAAACCCGCACAGGGCGGGTTTCTTTTTCACGCAGCTTGCAGTTGTCGATCCATCGCTTCGATGCATTCGCGCATCTGTTCGCGGCACTGGCTGATGAGCATGGGCATGTCGTCCATGGTCAGGCCGGCGGTAGGAATCGCCGGCAGCGAGCGTATGAGAATTTTCCCGCTGCGCCAGCGGTTCAGACGCATGTGCTTGATGTAGCTGCTGACACACACCGGGACGATCGGCACGCCAGCAGCGATGGCCATCTGAAATGCACCTTTCTTGAATGGCAGCAGTTCTTCGCCCAGGTTGCGCGTGCCTTCCGGGAATACCCAGATCGAGGTGTCTTTGTGCTGCAAGGTGTCGGTGGTGGTCAGCATCGACTGACGTGCCTTGCGTGCGTTACCGCGATCGATCAACACATTGCCGGCCAGCCAGAACAGTTGCCCGAACAGCGGCACCCATTTCAGGCTTTTTTTGCCGATGCACACGGTCCGCCGCGGCACTACGTTGCCGAACACGAACAGGTCATAGTTGGACTGATGGTTGGCGATGATCACGAAACTGCCGGGCTTGTTCATCAGCTGTCCGACGTCTGCCTTCACTCGCAGGCGCAGGATGCACATGGCCGGCAGGGCATAGAGACGGGCGCACAGGCGACTGTTATCCGGATTGAATGGCCGGCACAGTCCGAGAATCACCCCGAGCACACCCGCAAGAATAAAGTGCAGACCCATCAATAACATACGAAACACAAACAGCATTTTCAGGCCCACCGGGACAAAAGGTGGCGCAGTGTACGGATGTGCACTGTTTTCGGCAATTGCCGCTATAGAGTCAGGAGATGGGCGATGTTTAAGCGCATGTTTCCAATTTAGCGGTCAGATGCGTCCTAGAGCTGCCGGGGAGTTTTAAACTGTGCACGTAAGAAAAAGCCCGACACGATGGTCGGGCTTTTCTTTGAACGGAGCGAAGGGGCTCAGCCCAAGTGTTCCTGATCCTGAATGATCGCGTTATCCAGTGTTTCCAGCAGCGCCTTGCGCACCTTGAGCTTGGTGTTCTTGTGCGCAGTCATGTTGATCTTCTTCAACTGACGCGCAGCGGCGAGGGCGGCACCTTGCAGCTCTTCGGCCGAAACTACTTTATCGAGGAAACCAGCATCCACAGCACTTTGCGGATCGAACATCTCGCCGTTGATCACCGAGCGATGGAAGGCCGAGCGACGTAGGCGATCGCGGGCCAGCTCGATGCCGGCGTGGTGCATGGTCATGCCGATCTGCACTTCGTTCAGACCAATGCTGAATGGGCCGTCGACACCGATCCGGTAATCGGCGGACAACAGAATGAACGCACCCTTGGCCACGGCATGACCCGGGCAGGCAACGATCACCGGGAACGGGTGCGACAGCAGACGACGGGCGAGGGTCGAGCCGGCGGTTACCAGCGACACGGCTTCTTTAGGGCCGGCGGTCATCACCTTCAAATCGTAGCCGCCGGAGAGAATGCCCGGCTGGCCGGTAATGATCACGATTGCGCGATCCGCCACCGCCTGATCCAGCGCCGCGTTGAAGGCTGCGATCACGTCCGGGGAAATGGCGTTGACCTTGCCGTTGCTCAGGGTCAGGGTCGCGATACCGTCTTCGAGGTGGTAGGCAATCAGGTCGCTCATGGCGCAATTCCTTATAAGAAAGATGGGCAGACGTTACCCACCGTCGCCGGTCAGGTAAAGCACTGTGACTGACCCGCCGGTCACCCTGGAGCGGCTGATACACCGCAACGTGCCCCACGGCAAACGCCTGCGCGCCTATATAGAAGGGCCGCGCTCACCCGAGATTGGCCGGATCGCCATGGCCTATCGATGGCGGAAACGACTTTTTCTCTTAACCGCATGAAAATTCTGAAAAAAAGTTTGCCATCAGAAAAGCTTTCGACTACATTAGCGCGCCTCGACAGACAGAACATGTTTGAAGAGATACGGTGAAGTGTCCGAGTGGCTTAAGGAGCACGCCTGGAAAGTGTGTATACAGGAAACTGTATCGAGAGTTCGAATCTCTCCTTCACCGCCAAATTCGATGTAAACAAAACCCCTGGTTTCGAAAGAAATCAGGGGTTTTGTGCATTCTGGTGTCCGGATTTTTTGGTCACAGAGCTGGGGGTCGGCTTCATTTTGCCGGGGCAGTACAATCGCGGTTTTATCCGGCATGTAAAAGGACGACCTCAATGATCATTTCCACCACCCACTCCATCGAAGGCCGGCAGATTACGGCCTATCTGGACATCGTCAGTGCCGAGTCGGTGCAGGGCGTGAATGTGATTCGCGATATGTTCGCCGGGATGCGGGACTTTTTCGGTGGGCGTTCGCAGACGCTGGAGCGGGCGTTGAAGGAGGCGCGTATGCAGGCGACCGACGAGATCAAGGAGCGTGCACGGGCGTTGCAGGCGGATGCGGTGGTCGGGGTGGATTTCGAGATCAGCATGCCTGCGGGGAAGGGCGGCATGGTTGTGGTATTCGCGACGGGCACGGCGGTCAAGTTGCGCTGAGCAGCGGTTAACAGATTTGTGAGCCCATTCAACGCAATGGGCTCCTTGCCATGAATCAGCCCTGTGGTTTGAGTACGACAGTGCCTTTGGCGTCGTAGGTCAGGGGCGTATCGATTGCAACCATTGGCGTACCGCCCGGCTGGACCGGGTCTGGGTGGTAGATCACGCCAGGTTTGCCAGGTTGCACTGGACTGGGTCCGTCCAGGGGCTTGATGACGATTTCACCTGAGGCAAGCTTCTCCTTGAATTTTTCCGCTCCGGCTTTACCGGCGGCGATCTGCTCGTCCGTGAGCTTTACAACAGGCATCGGTGGGAATCCTTTGATTTCCATGTTCTCTCCTTGAGATTCATTGCGTAGGAAAAAGGGCAACGGCCAGTCGCCGAGAATCTTTAGCTGTGTGGGACCGATGGTTCATCATCGCGCAGTTTTTTGTAGGCCATTCGTCGGGCGTCGGACGATATGAATCACAAGTCCAGGAATGACCGGCTAGTCTCAAAAGCCTTGGAGGTCGATATTTTTCCAGGCAAAAGGGTCTTGCCGGTATCGACCCGCTTTTGAAAGGGGTGACGAGATGACTGATCCGTACATCGAAGACGACGGGGCTGAGTTTCCATTCAACAATTGCGTACGCTGTGGCCAAACTGAGTATCAGGCGGGCTTCGGAGAAGATCCGGTGCAGACCGGCAAGATCAAGTCGACAGCACCCAAGGGGCCTAAAGCCAAATTTCTGCCCAAGGTGACGGCACGTTCCAGGAAGTAATCCGGATGCCACAGTACCCCGCCATCGAGCGGGGTTTTTTATCGCTGATTCGAGAGATATGCCCTACAGAAATTGCTGATTCATTTGGCTTCTTTCACAAACTTTTCACACCCTTCTACGTAGGGTGAAGCCATCCGTTAGAAAGCAAGTCTCCAGCCCGTCTCCCCAGCGGGCTTTTTTTTGCCTGCCATAAAACCTTTTTAAAAATTGCTGTCCAATCGGCGCCAAGTGCGCGGCGGTGCTGGACATTGCCGCGACAACAGCATTCAATCTGCGCCCTTTTTTCTTCCTTTTGTTGAGGTTTTCGACATGCGTTTAACTCTGCCTGCTCTGGTTCTGGGGCTTCTGGTTGCTCAAGGTGCAATGGCTGGTGATGGTACCGCCGCACTGGGTGGCGGTCTGGGTGGCGCGCTGGGTAATGTGGTCGGCCAGAAAATGGGCGGCAGCACAGGCGCGGCCATTGGTGCCGGTGTAGCAGGTGCGGCCGGCGGCGCCTTGGCAGCGAAGAAAGGCGCCCGCACCAAAGCGGCCATTGGCGGCGGTGTTGGCGCGGCGGGCGGTTCGATCATCGGCAACAGCCTGGGTGGCAAGAACGGCGCGACCATCGGCGCCGGCCTGGGTGGCGCAGCTGGCGGCGCAGTGGGCAGCAACCTGTCCAAGGGCCACAAGCGTCACTGATCGCGAATGCATGTCTGAAAAGGCCCGGCTTTATGCCGGGCCTTTTCGTTGCTGAACGTTTTTCCGAAATACACCTCCAATTGCATATAGCCCCTCTCCGGGCATACCGTCCCGATCCGGGACCTGCGAGGTCTGTATGCGATCGACTTTAACTGCATTGGTTTTAGGATTGCTTGTGGCGCAAGGCGCCATGGCTGCCGGCGATGGTTCCGCGGCGGTCGGTGGTGGTCTGGGCGGTGTGCTGGGTAATGTTGTCGGCGGACAGCTTGGTGGCAGCACGGGTGCTGCGGTTGGTGCCGGCGTGGGTGGTGCGGCTGGCAGTGCCGTCGGAGCGAACAAGCACAATCGCACGGAAGCTGCCATTGGCGGCGGCCTCGGTGCCGCTGGCGGTTCAGTGATCGGCAACAGCCTCGGCGGCTCCACCGGTTCGGCCATCGGCGCAGGATTGGGTGGCGCGGCGGGTGGCGCGGTCGGCAACAACCTCGGTGACGATGGTGGTAGATCTCACTCTGGGGGCGGCCACAAGCACAAGTACAAACACAAGAACCGTCATCATTGAGTAATCGGTTCTACGGAAACCCGGCTTTATGCCGGGTTTTTCTTGCCTGTGTGTCATGCGCAGGAACGATTCGTGACCATACTTTTCGAACGTTTACACGACTGATATTCACGAGGTGCGCCATGACTCCCGAAACCGAAGGCAAGGAAGAAAAAGGTCCGAGCGGGTTGCCGTTTATCAACGATCCGGGGAATGAAGATCCGGGGTCGTTGATGGATGATGCGACGGTTCCGCTTATGGAGGGTGAGGAGGAGCTTGAGTATGAGGATTTTGATGATGATGAGTGATTTGATTTTTTAGGACTTTATCCATTCCAGGTAAAAGGATCGTTGTTTTTCTGGATCGTTGGTTAGATTTTGATCTTCGTAGTCAAAAATAAACACAATATCCTCTAGGTTGGACTCTTTCCCGATTGTGAGTTCATAAGCTTTTAGTCCGAGTGACATTTGTGATGACATGCTTGAGGTGTGGACGTTTAGTTTTGATCCTTTGCAGAAAAATGTAATTTCTGGGTTGTCTTGTCGTAATGAACCAAAACATTTGTAGAAGTCGCTACCCGCGTATGTTTTGCAGGCGTTATCTTCGAGATTTAAAGTTATGGTTTTCGCCTCGCTATTACAGATTAGCTCTGCGTGTTTTTTTTCATTGTGAACGCCTATGCATATGGTAAATCGCGAAATCATTTGTCTATTATCCTGTAAGGGTTGGGAATCGAATAACCAAACTCTCTGCCGTCATCAATGATAAGAGTAGCTCCCAGAATGTCTTCCCTTCTGATTTCTTTGGGGATAGCAACCTCTTGCTCCCTACCAAACCTATAAGCCGATCCCAGCTCGTTTTTTAGATTATGTCCTGGGATCATTTTAAGTGTGTAAAGAAATCCAGGTGTTGTGAAGCTGGATGTCGCAAATTCTTTGCCCATATCCCTAGATAGCGATGTGCTAATGAAATTGCTTGGGGGGTAGTCACTATCAATTGAGTGAAGTAGCAAATCATTGCTGTCTCCCTTGCTTTTAAATCCGTTTTCAAAAACTTCTGTAGGATCTTTTTGGTCCCCACGGTACAAATACCTACGCTGTATTTGCGGGGCAGGGACGTTAATGGGGAGTTCGCCGCCTTGAATTATTTTTGTCGGATCATCTTGTTCAACTGATGGTTTGTTACAGCCGTCACCTCCTGGACAATTACTCAACCCCAACGGATCCACCCACCCCGTCGGATTCGGCACATACCGGTACTGATTCAACCCACCCGCCAGCTTCACCGGATCCGGCGTCAGGTACCGTCCCACGTCCGGGTCGTAATACCGGTGCCGGTTGTAATGCAGCCCGCTTTCGTCATCGAAGTACTGCCCCTGAAAACGCAGCGGCTGGTCCAGGTAGTCCTCGGCCGCGAGCTCCAGCGAGGTGACT
>Ga0207709_10000228_pt1 | contig 70988 bp, 75 predicted proteins | sample KBSM34metaG_FD_184397 | JGI IMG/M metagenome (GOLD analysis project Ga0207709, IMG submission 184397) | Miscanthus rhizosphere microbial communities from Kellogg Biological Station, Michigan, USA - KBS M3-4 metaG (SPAdes) (version 2) | ecosystem: Host-associated > Plants > Roots > Rhizosphere >...
TTCCGGTAGACTACGCTCCCTTCTTGATACAACTTCTGTGGATTCGCCTGAATTGCAGGAGTTGCCGATTACCAAGCAGTCTTTGCTGGGCGATTCCAAAAAATGTGTAGCGAGCAACGTACCGGTGTTTTCACTTCCGGTCTGTCCCAACGCGGCGGTTTTTTTGAAAGGTGCACTGTGATTAATGCAGGTGATCGGGGGCTTCGGCCTTCCTTCGCTTTCCCCGGCGGCTCGGACCGCTTTAACGCAGACTTCTAGGGTTTTTCATGACGCGCTACATATTCGTCACGGGCGGTGTTGTTTCTTCTTTGGGGAAAGGCATTGCATCGGCTTCATTGGCGGCCATCCTGGAGGCGCGGGGGCTTAAGGTCACCATGCTGAAGCTGGATCCGTACATCAACGTCGACCCGGGCACCATGAGCCCGTTCCAGCACGGTGAAGTGTTCGTCACCCACGACGGCGCCGAGACCGACCTGGACCTGGGCCACTACGAGCGGTTCATCCGCACGACCATGACCCAGAACAACAACTTCACCACCGGCCGTGTCTACGAGCACGTGCTGCGCAAAGAGCGCCGTGGTGACTACCTGGGTGCAACCATCCAGGTGATTCCGCACATCACCGACGAAATCAAGCGTCGCATCATCAAGGGTGCCGGCGATGCCGACGTGGCCCTGGTGGAAATCGGCGGTACCGTTGGCGACATCGAATCGCAACCGTTCCTCGAAGCCATCCGCCAGTTGCGTGTGGAAGTCGGTTCCAAGCGCGCGATGCTGATGCACCTGACTCTGGTGCCGTACATCGCCACCGCGGGCGAGACCAAAACCAAGCCGACCCAGCACTCCGTGAAGGAACTGCGTTCGATCGGTCTGCAGCCAGACGTGCTGATCTGCCGCTCCGACCATCCGGTGGATGTGTCGTCGCGTCGCAAGATCGCGCTGTTCACCAACGTTGAAGAGCGTGCGGTGATCTCCCTGGAAGACGTCGACACCATCTACAAGATCCCGGCCGTGCTGCACGCTCAGGGTCTGGACGATTTCGTCGTCGAGCGTTTCGGCCTGCAATGCAATGGCGCCGACCTGTCCGAGTGGGAAAAGGTCGTCGATGCCAAGCTGAACCCGGAGCACGAAGTCACCATCGCGATGGTCGGCAAGTACATGGAACTGCTGGACGCCTACAAGTCGCTGATCGAAGCGATGAGTCACGCCGGCATCACCAACCGTACCAAGGTCAACCTGCGCTACATCGATTCCGAAGACATTGAGAACCAGGGCACTGCGCTGCTGGAAGGCGTCGACGCGATCCTCGTACCGGGCGGCTTCGGTCTGCGTGGCGTGGAAGGCAAGATCACTGCCGTTCAATACGCTCGCGAAAACAAGGTTCCGTACCTGGGGATCTGCCTGGGCATGCAAGTGGCGGTCATCGAGTTCGCCCGTAACGTGCTGGGCTGGAAAGACGCAAACTCCACCGAGTTTGATCGCGCCAGCGGCCATCCGGTTGTCGGTCTGATCACCGAGTGGGAAGACGCCACCGGTGCCGTTGAAGTGCGTACCGAAGCGTCCGACCTGGGCGGCACCATGCGCCTCGGCGCTCAGGAATGCCTGCTCGAACCCGGCTCCAAGGTGCACGACTGCTACGGCAAGGATGTGATTGTCGAGCGTCACCGTCACCGTTACGAAGTGAACAACAACCTGCTGCCGCAGATCATCGAGGCCGGTCTGAAAATCTCCGGTCGCTCTTCCGATGCAGCGCTGGTTGAAGTGGTCGAAGCACCGGATCATCCATGGTTCGTCGCTTGCCAGTTCCACCCGGAATTCACCTCGACTCCGCGTGACGGTCACCCGCTGTTCAGCGGTTTCGTGAAAGCAGCGTTGGCTCAACACCAGAAGAAGGCGTAACCCGATGGCACAGAAGATCATCCGCGTCGGCGACATCGAGATTGCCAACGACAAACCCATGGTGCTGTTCGGCGGCATGAACGTGCTGGAAAGCCGTGACATGGCCATGCAGGTTTGCGAAGAGTATGTGAAGGTCACCGAAAAACTCGGTATCCCTTATGTGTTCAAGGCCAGCTTCGACAAGGCCAACCGTTCTTCTGTGACCTCCTATCGCGGTCCTGGCCTGGAAGAGGGCATGCGCATCTTCCAGGACATCAAACAAGCCTTCGGCGTGCCGATCATCACCGACGTCCACGAGCCTGACCAGGCCGCGGTCGTCGCCGAGGTCTGCGACATCATCCAGCTGCCGGCCTTCCTGTCGCGCCAGACCGATCTGGTCGTCGCGATGGCCAAGACCAATGCCGTCATCAACATCAAGAAAGCCCAATTCCTCGCGCCCCAGGAAATGAAACACATCCTGAACAAGTGCGTGGAAGCGGGTAACGATCAGTTGATCCTCTGCGAGCGCGGTTCGAGCTTCGGCTACAACAACCTCGTGGTCGACATGCTCGGCTTCGGCATCATGAAGCAGTTCGAGTACCCGGTATTCTTCGACGTGACCCATTCGCTGCAAATGCCTGGCGGTCGTTCCGACTCCGCCGGCGGTCGCCGCGCCCAGGTCACCGACCTGGCCAAGGCTGGCATGAGCCAGTCGCTGGCGGGTCTGTTCCTCGAAGCGCACCCGGACCCGGACAACGCCAAATGCGACGGCCCTTGCGCCTTGCGTCTGGACAAACTGGAGCCATTCCTGGCCCAGCTCAAAGCCCTGGACGAACTGGTGAAGAGTTTTCCGACGGTAGAAACCGCGTAAACCTCAATTCTCCGGTAAAGTACCGCACGATTTGTCGCTCATGCCCTCGGGTATGAGCGTTGTCGTCTGCAAGCTGCCCGCTGCACACCACTTGCCGACGGTCAAAAGATTTCCTCTAGCTGCGTCGTTTTCGTCAACTTTGGAGTGTTTACAACAATGGCAAAAATCGTCGACATCAAAGGTCGTGAAGTTCTCGACTCCCGTGGCAATCCCACCGTGGAAGCGGACGTGCTTCTCGACAACGGCATCATCGGCAGCGCTTGCGCGCCGTCCGGTGCATCCACTGGCTCGCGTGAAGCGCTCGAGCTGCGTGATGGCGACAAGAGCCGTTACCTGGGCAAGGGCGTGCTCAAGGCGGTAGCCAACATCAACGGTCCGATCCGCGATCTGCTGCTGGGCACCGACCCAAGCGACCAGAAAGCCCTGGATCACGCGATGATCAAGCTCGACGGTACCGAAAACAAAGCGACCCTGGGCGCCAACGCCATCCTCGCCGTGTCCCTGGCTGCGGCCAAGGCGGCTGCACAGGATCAGGACCTGCCGCTGTACGCACACATCGCCAACCTGAACGGCACCCCGGGTGTGTACTCGATGCCGGTTCCGATGATGAACATCATCAACGGCGGCGAACACGCCGACAACAACGTCGACATCCAGGAATTCATGGTTCAGCCGGTTGGCGCCAAGTCTTTCTCGGAAGGTCTGCGCATGGGCACCGAGATTTTCCATCACCTGAAAGCCGTTCTGAAGGCCCGTGGCCTGAGCACTGCTGTGGGTGACGAAGGCGGTTTCGCGCCGAACCTGGCTTCCAATGAAGACGCGCTGAAAGTGATCTCCGAAGCTGTCGCCAACGCCGGCTACAAGCTGGGCACCGACGTGACCCTGGCTCTGGACTGCGCAGCCAGCGAATTCTTCGAAGACGGCAAGTACAACCTGTCCGGCGAAGGCCAGGTGTTCACCGCTGAAGGTTTCGCCGACTACCTCAAAGGTCTGACCGAGCGTTACCCGATCATCTCGATCGAAGACGGTCTGGACGAGTCCGACTGGGCTGGCTGGAAGATCCTTACCGACAAGATCGGCGAGAAGACCCAACTGGTCGGCGACGATCTGTTCGTGACCAACACCAAGATCCTGAAAGAAGGCATCGATAAAAAGATCGCCAACTCGATCCTGATCAAGTTCAACCAGATCGGCACCCTGACCGAAACCCTGGAAGCCATCCAGATGGCCAAGGCTGCCGGTTACACCGCCGTGATCTCGCACCGTTCGGGCGAAACCGAAGATTCGACCATTGCCGACCTGGCGGTGGGTACTTCGGCTGGCCAGATCAAGACCGGCTCGCTGTGCCGTTCCGACCGTGTTTCCAAGTACAACCAACTGCTGCGTATCGAAGAGCAGTTGAATGGCAAGGCCAAGTACAACGGTCGCTCCGAGTTCCGCGGCTGATTAAGTGCCCTGCCTCACCAATACTGCTTCATTTTGGCGGCGCCTGTTGCCGTCACGCAGCGTTGCCGCTCCTCGCCATAGCGCGCTATGACTCGTCGCGGCGCCTTGCTTGACGGCAACAGTCACTCGCCAAAAGTGAAGCGTGTTGGTGAAGCAAGGCACACATGTTAAAAAGACACCGGATTGTGTCGGAAAAGTCGTGACAGCGATGGATTTGCCACTAATCTGATGCCTTATATGCACAAGCCTGGATATTCCAGGCTTCGTGCTATCAGATGCTTCAAAGTTTTTTGCGTGGCTGTCTTTTTTCACTGGATACCTGATATTCGATGCGCAGTCCTTACTGGTTGTTTCTCGTCTTGCTCTTGCTGCTGGCCGGTCTGCAGTACCGCCTGTGGGTGGGCAATGGCAGTCTGGCGCAAGTCGCCGAACTGAATCAGCAGATTGCTGATCAACACGCCGAGAACGAAGCCTTGCTGGAGCGCAATCGGGTGATGGACGCTGAAGTCAGCGAGTTGAAGAAAGGTATGGAGACCGTTGAAGAACGGGCTCGTCACGAACTGGGCATGGTCAAGGACGGCGAAACCCTTTACCAGTTGGCCCAATGATCGATTCTCTGCCGGCCTTCTGGGCCGTGATTCCTGCCGCGGGCGTCGGTGCCCGTATGGCCGCGGACCGTCCCAAGCAATACCTGCAACTGGGCGGGCGCACCATTCTTGAACACAGCCTCGGCTGTTTCCTCGATCACCCGAGCCTCAAGGGCCTGGTGGTCAGTCTTGCCGTTGATGATCCTTATTGGCCGAACTTGGCCAGCGCCAGCGATCCGCGAATTCAACGGGTCGACGGTGGTGCCGAACGTTCCGGCTCCGTGCTCAACGCCTTGCTGCATTTGCACGCGCAAGGTGCTGATGACGAGGACTGGGTGTTGGTGCACGATGCGGCGCGGCCGAACCTGAGCCGTGACGATCTCGACAAATTGCTCGCTGAGCTGGCGAACGATCCGGTCGGTGGTTTGCTGGCTGTGCCGGCGAAGGACACCCTGAAACGGGTCGACAAGCACGGTCGTGTGGTGGAAACCGTGGATCGCAGCGTGATCTGGCAGGCCTACACGCCGCAGATGTTTCGCCTGGGTGCCTTGCACCGGGCACTGGCGGACAGTCTGGTGGCCGATGCGCTGATCACCGATGAAGCCTCGGCGATGGAGTGGGCCGGCATGGCGCCGCGTCTGATCGAGGGCCGTGCGGATAACCTGAAAGTCACCCGTCCGGAAGACTTGGAATGGTTGCGCCAGCGCTGGGCCAACCGTCGTTAAATCCGGTACTCCGGCCGCTCGGCCAAACCTTCCTTGAGAAAATCCACCAGTTTGCGCACCTTCGGCGACAAGTGCCGCTGCTGCGGATACAGCGCCCACACCGCCGTATTCGGCGGTTGATGCGCTTCCAGCAAAGAGATCAACGCGCCGCTGTGCAGATGTTCCAGCACGTAATAGTCCGGCAATTGACACAGTCCGACACCTTGTAGCGCCGCATCCAGCACTGCTTGCCCACTGTTACAGCGCCAGTTTCCCTGCACCCGCTGGGAAAATTCCCGCCCGTTCTGTTCAAGTTGCCAGATGTCCGAGCTGCCGATCAGGCAATTGTGTCGACTCAGTTCCGACAAGCTGTGTGGCCGACCGTACCGTTCGAGGTAGGACGGCGATGCGCAGAGGTACATGCGCCGTGGGGCCAGTCGAGTTGCTACCAGGCGGGAATCCTGAAGGCGCCCGAGGCGGATCGCCAGGTCCAGGCCTTCGTGCACCAGGTCGAGTTGGCGGTTGGTCAGTTCGATATCAATGCGCAGTTGCGGGTAATGCCCCATGAACCGGGTCACCAGCGGCACGATGAAGCGCTCGCCATACGCCACGGCGCAGGTCATGCGCAGCATGCCTTTGGGTTCGCTGGTCAAATCACCGACTGCACGCAGCGCCTCTTCGCGACCATCCTGCAGGCGCTGGCAATGTTGCAAAAACGTCTGGCCAGCTTCGGTCAGGGTGACGCGCCGGGTGCTGCGATACAGCAGCCGCGTCTGCAAACGCTCTTCCAGCCGTACGATTTGTCGACTGATGTGCGAGGAAGAAACGCCCAGGCGTTCGGCAGCGGCGGTGAACTGGCTGCATTCGGCTACGGCGACGAACTCGTCGATGCCTTCCCAGCGGTTTTCGGACATGGGGATTATCCCTGTGTGGCAATAATGTTTTGCTTTTGTCCGGATTATTCATCAAGCAGCGCTGGACTACACTCCCTGTCTGGTTTTTATTCAATGGATTCACTGGAGAGTCAGCATGATCAAGTCGCGCGCCGCCGTTGCCTTCGAGGCCAAGAAGCCGCTGGAAATCGTAGAAGTCGATGTCGCCATGCCCAAGGCCGGTGAAGTGTTGTTGCGCGTGGTGGCTTCCGGGGTTTGCCACACTGACGCCTACACCCTGTCGGGCGCTGACCCGGAAGGTATCTTCCCGTCGATCCTCGGCCATGAAGGCGGCGCAATCGTTGAAGCGATCGGCGAAGGCGTGACTTCCGTGGCCGTCGGCGACCACGTGATTCCGCTGTACACCCCGGAATGCGGCCAGTGCAAATTCTGCAAGTCGGGCAAGACCAACCTGTGTCAGGCGATTCGCGCCACTCAGGGCAAGGGCCTGATGCCGGATGGCACTTCGCGCTTTTCCTACAAGGGCCAAACGATTTTCCACTACATGGGTACTTCCACCTTCTCCGAGTACACCGTGCTGCCGGAAATCTCGGTGGCCAAGATCTCCAAGGATGCCCCGCTGGAAAAGGTCTGCCTGCTCGGTTGCGGCGTGACCACCGGTATCGGCGCAGTGATCAACACTGCCAAGGTCAAACCCGGTGACACCGTGGCCATCTTCGGTCTGGGCGGCATCGGTCTGTCGGCCGTGATTGGTGCAGTGAAGGCCAAGGCCTCGCGCATCATCGCCATCGACATCAACCCGGCCAAATTCGAAATCGCCAAACAACTGGGTGCCACCGACTGCGTGAACCCGAAAGACTTCGATCGTCCTATCCAGGAAGTGATCGTCGACATGACCGACGGCGGCGTCGACTTCTCCTTCGAATGCATCGGCAACGTGCAACTGATGCGCGCAGCCCTCGAGTGCTGCCATAAAGGTTGGGGCGAGTCGGTGATCATCGGCGTTGCCGGTGCCGGCCAGGAAATCGCCACCCGTCCGTTCCAGCTGGTGACCGGTCGCGTCTGGCGCGGTTCGGCATTCGGCGGCGTGCGTGGCCGTACCGAATTGCCAAGCTACGTCGACATGGCGCAAAGCGGCGAAATCCCGCTGGACACCTTCATCACCCACACCATGGGTCTGGAAGACATCAACAAGGCGTTTGACCTGATGCATGAAGGCAAGAGCATCCGCACCGTCATTCATTTCTGATCAATCGCGATGCCACGGCTGCAATGCGCAGCCGTGGCTGCGTAGGAGTCCTACATGAGTCTGGAAAACATCTCCTGTCAGAAGAGTTTCGGTGGCTGGCACAAGCGCTATCGCCATCGCTCCGATGTGCTGGGCTGCGACATGGTGTTCGCCGTGTATCTGCCGCCGCAGGCAGAGCAGGGCGGCAAACTGCCGGTGCTGTACTGGCTGTCGGGCCTGACCTGCACGGACGAAAACTTCATGCAGAAGGCCGGTGCCATGCGCATGGCGGCCGAGCTGGGGTTGATCATTGTGGCACCGGACACCAGCCCTCGTGGCGCCGATGTTCCGGGGGATCCGGATGGCGCGTGGGATTTCGGTCTGGGCGCCGGGTTCTATCTGAATGCCACGCAGGAGCCGTGGTCGCGGCACTATCGGATGCATGACTACGTCGTGCAGGAATTGCCTTCACTGGTTGAAGCGCATTTCCCGGCCTCGGACAAACGCAGCATCAGCGGCCATTCCATGGGCGGTCACGGCGCATTGGTTTGTGCATTGCGCAATCCGGGACGTTACCAGTCGGTGTCGGCGTTTTCGCCGATCAACAACCCTATGGATTGCCCGTGGGGGCAAAAGGCGTTCTCCCGCTATCTGGGCGAAGACCGTTCGAAGTGGCGCGAGTGGGATGCCTGTGCACTGATTGCCGAGGCGGACGAGAAACTGCCACTGCTGGTCGATCAAGGTGATCGCGACGACTTCCTCGCCACCCAGCTCAAACCGGAAGCGCTGCAACAAGCGGCAAAACAGGCGGCCCATCCGCTGACATTGCGCCTGCAACCGGGTTATGACCACAGCTATTTCTTCATTGCGAGCTTCATTGACGACCACTTGCAGCATCACGCGCGCGCCCTCAAGGGCTAATGCAGGTAGAATCACGCCCTGACAAAAATCGGGGCGTTTTTTTATGCGTATTGGCCACGGCTATGATGTGCACCGTTTCGCTGAAGGCGATTTCATTACTCTGGGCGGCGTGCGAATCGCACACGGCTTCGGGCTGCTCGCCCACTCCGACGGTGACGTCCTGCTGCACGCCTTGAGCGATGCCTTGCTCGGCGCGGCTGCGTCAGGTGACATTGGCAAACACTTCCCGGACACCGACCCGCAATTCAAGGGCGCCGACAGCCGTGTGCTGTTGCGTCATGTGGTCAGTCTGATCCACGCCAAAGGCTGGAAGGTCGGCAACGTCGACAACACCATCGTTGCCCAGGCCCCGAAAATGGCCCCCCATATCGAATCGATGCGCGCGCTGATTGCCGCGGATCTGCAAGTAGAACTGGATCAAGTGAACGTAAAAGCCACCACCACCGAGAAGCTTGGCTTCGTCGGTCGCGAAGAAGGCATCGCCGTGCATTCCGTTGCCTTGTTGTTGCGCGTATGAACGAACTGCAACTGCTGGGCCCGCGGGCCTATGGCGACGCCCTTGGCACCGCGGTACTGAAAGCCATCGCCGAAGATTTCCAGGTCGATGAAGTCCTCGACATTCCGTTCAGCGGTGACGGCGAGCACCTGTGGATCTGGGTGGAAAAGCGCGGTCTGAACACCGAGGAAGCGGCTCGACGCATTGCCAAGGCCGCCGGTGTGCCGCTGCGCACGGTCAGCTATGCCGGCCTGAAAGACCGTCAGGCGCTGACGCGCCAGTGGTTCAGCGTGCAATTGCCGGGCAAGGCCGACCCGGATCTGTCGGCGGCGGAAAACGACACGCTGAAGATCCTCAAAACCACCCGCCACAAACGCAAGCTGCAACGCGGCGCGCATTCGGCCAACGGTTTCACCTTGCGCCTGACCCAGTTCAATGGCGACAAGGCCGCCATCGACGAGCGCCTGCAACAGATTGTCAAGCAAGGTATCCCGAACTACTTCGGCGCCCAGCGTTTCGGCCATGACGGCGGCAACGTGGTCGACGCTCGTTCATGGGCAGCGCGCAAGGCTTTGCCGGAGCAGCGCAATGTGCGTTCGCGCCTGCTGTCGACCGCCCGCAGTTTTCTGTTCAACCAGGTGCTGGCGGCGCGTGTTGCCGATGGCACCTGGCAGCGCGCCCAGGTCGGCGATCTGCTGGCGTTCACCGACAGCCGCAGCTTTTTCCCGGCGGGTGTTGCCGAATGCAGCGACCCGCGCCTGGCGATTCTCGACCTGCATCCGACCGGCCCGCAGTGGGGCGAAGGTGACTCACCGGCCGCCGGCGCTGTCCATGATCTGGAGCAGGCAATTGCCGCACGCGAGGCGGATCTGCGCGATTGGTTGATTAATGCCGGTATGAGCCACGAACGTCGTATCCTGCGGCTGCCCATTGGCGGGTTGACGTGGCATTATCCCGAGCCTGACATTCTGCAACTGGAATTCGTCCTCCCGGCCGGATGCTTCGCCACCGTATTGGTGCGCGAACTCGTTGATCTGGTGCCGGTGGGGCAGACGGACAGCCCATGCGTATTCTGATTTCAAACGACGATGGGGTAACCGCACCCGGTCTCGCCGCGCTTTATGCTGCGCTGGCGGATTACACCGAATGCGTGGTTATCGCCCCGGAGCAGGACAAGAGCGGCGCCAGCAGTTCGCTGACGCTGGATCGTCCGCTGCACCCGCAATACCTGGCCAATGGCTTCATCAGCCTCAACGGTACGCCGACCGACTGCATACATCTGGGACTCAACGGCCTGCTGGAGCGCCAGCCGGACATGGTGGTCTCGGGCATCAACCTCGGCGCCAACCTGGGCGACGACGTGCTGTATTCCGGAACGGTGGCGGCGGCCCTGGAGGGCCGTTTTCTCGAGCGACCGTCGTTTGCCTTCTCGCTGGTTTCCCGGCAGGTGGACAATCTGCCCACGGCCGCCCACTTTGCGCACAAACTGATCGAGGCCCACGCCGGGCTCGATCTGCCACCGCGTACGGTATTGAACGTGAACATTCCCAACCTGCCGATCGATCACATTCGTGGCATTCAGTTGACGCGCCTGGGGCATCGCGCCCGTGCGGCAGCGCCGATGAAAGTGGTCGATCCCCGTGGCAAGGCCGGTTACTGGATCGCCGCCGCCGGCGATGCAGAGGACGGCGGGCCGGGCACCGATTTCCACGCGGTGATGCAGGGCTACGTTTCCATCACTCCGTTGCAGCTCGATCGCACCTTCAATGATGCTTTCAGAAGTCTCGACGGCTGGCTGGAGGGGCTCAACTGATGGCTCGTGAACACGACGACCGGTTGCGCAGTGGTATCGGGATGACCTCCCAGCGCACCCGTGAACGCCTGATTCAGCGACTGTATGAAGAAGGCTTGTCCAACGCGAACGTGCTGGAAGTGATCCGCCGCACGCCGCGTCATCTCTTCGTCGACGAAGCGCTGGCGCACCGTGCTTATGAAGACACCGCGCTGCCGATCGGCCACAACCAGACCATCTCCCAGCCTTATATGGTCGCGCGCATGAGCGAGCTGCTGCTCGAGGCGGGGCCGCTGGACAAGGTGCTGGAGATCGGCACCGGTTCCGGTTACCAGACCGCTGTGTTGTCGCAACTGGTCGAGCGGGTGTTCTCGGTGGAGCGCATCAAGGTGCTGCAGGACCGGGCCAAGGAACGCCTGGTCGAGCTCAACCTGCGCAACGTGGTGTTCCGCTGGGGTGATGGCTGGGAAGGCTGGCCGGCGCTGGCGCCGTACAACGGCATCATCGTCACCGCAGTGGCGACCGATGTGCCGCAGGCGCTGCTCGATCAACTGGCACCGGGCGGGCGGATGGTCATCCCGGTCGGCTCGGGCGAAGTTCAGCAATTGATGTTGATCGTGCGCGAAGAAAACGGCTTTTCCCGACACGTCCTCGGGGCGGTGCGTTTTGTGCCATTGCTCAACGGGCCTCTGGCCTGAGCATTTGTTTTTCGGCGCTGAATTCCTTGCGAGTGCACCTGTCTTACACCGGCACCGATTGTTTAAACAGAATTCATCGTCCATGAGCAAACGTGTGCGCCGAGCGATAACGCTTCATTAAAGGTAAAGCCGGATTCGCCCGTTATACTTGCGACGTTACAGGCCGAAATCGGCATTCCACATTTTTCAGCCACCACAAAGGGAGCGGCGGGTGAGTCTCACAGTCATTGCGCAGCGTATGGGTAACACGAGCTTTCAGCGCCTGGTGACTGGCCTTGTCTTGAGCACCTTGCTGGTCGGTTGCTCCAGCACCAAATCGAACAACGTTCGGGTCGTCGATCGCAACAACGCGGTCGCACAGCGTCCTACAGTGACGACCGGACAGTATGTAGTCCGTCCGGGTGACACAATGTTTTCCATCGCGTTTCGCTACGGCTGGGACTATAAAGCCCTCGCTGCCCGGAACAATATTCCTACGCCGTACACGATCCACCCGGGTCAGACGATTCGCTTCGATGGGCGCCCGGGTTCAACGTCGACTGCGGTGGCCAGCAGCAGTGGTTCGGCACCGTCTTCGTCGAGCAAAACCACGATAATCCGGCGCCAGGCGAATGGCACGACGACCACCACAACCACCGGTTCCGGGGCCGCTTCGACGACGGTTGTACCGTCCGTCGCCAACAAGCCGGCACCGGCTCCATTGCCTCCACCGGGCCCAGCCCCGACCGGCTGGGGATGGCCATCTAATGGCATTCTGATTGGTAAATTCTCTTCAAACGGTAGTTTGAATAAAGGAATTGATATCGCCGGAGATTTGGGACAGCCTGTTTTAGCTGCGTCTGATGGGACTGTGGTTTACGCCGGGAGTGGCTTAAGGGGCTACGGCGAATTAGTCATCATCAAACACAGCGAAACCTACGTCAGTGCTTACGGACACAACCGTCGGCTGTTGGTACGGGAGGGGCAGCAGGTCAAAGTCGGACAGACAATTGCCGAAATGGGGTCAACGGGTACAGACCGGGTGAAACTGCATTTTGAGATTCGCCGACAAGGTAAACCTGTAGATCCGCTGCAGTTCCTGCCAAGACGTTGATTTGCAGACCAGCCTGTTCTTTCACGTAGAGGGGACAGGCTCCAGCGTTGCCAAGGATAAAGGCGCCGCTTGAGCTTGGGGTCGAACTCACCAAAGGACTATAACAATGGCTCTCAGTAAAGAAGTGCCGGAGTTTGACATCGACGATGAGGTTCTCCTGATGGAGACCGGCATCGATTCGGATTCGATGTCGAATGATGAAGGGGCTGCTCCACCTTCCGTTCGTGCCAAATCCAAACACTCCGCTTCACTTAAACAACACAAGTACATCGACTACACCCGGGCACTCGATGCCACGCAGCTGTACCTCAACGAAATCGGCTTTTCCCCATTGCTCTCCCCGGAGGAAGAAGTTCATTTTGCGCGTCTGTCGCAAAGTGGCGACCCCGCCGGGCGCAAGCGCATGATTGAAAGTAACCTGCGGCTGGTGGTCAAGATCGCCCGGCGTTACGTCAACCGGGGGCTGTCGCTGCTGGATCTGATCGAAGAGGGCAACCTCGGGCTGATCCGGGCGGTGGAAAAGTTCGATCCCGAGCGCGGCTTCCGCTTCTCGACCTACGCGACCTGGTGGATCCGTCAGACCATCGAGCGCGCGATCATGAATCAAACCCGGACGATCCGGCTGCCGATTCATGTGGTCAAGGAACTCAACGTGTACCTGCGGGCGGCACGGGAGCTGACGCAAAAACTCGATCACGAACCTTCACCCGAAGAAATCGCCAACCTGCTGGAAAAACCGGTGGGCGAAGTCAAGCGCATGCTGGGCCTGAACGAGCGGGTTTCTTCGGTCGACGTCTCGCTGGGTCCGGATTCGGATAAAACCCTGCTGGACACCCTCACGGACGACCGTCCGACCGATCCATGCGAACTGCTGCAGGATGACGATCTGTCGCAGAGCATCGATCAATGGCTCTCGGAGCTGACCGACAAGCAACGCGAGGTGGTGGTACGCCGCTTCGGTCTGCGCGGTCACGAGAGCAGCACGCTGGAAGATGTAGGCCTGGAGATCGGCCTGACCCGGGAACGGGTGAGACAGATCCAGGTGGAAGGCCTCAAGCGCCTGCGGGAAATCCTTGAGAAAAACGGCCTGTCGAGCGAGTCGCTGTTCCAGTAAGCGTTCTGCATGACCGCCAACAAAAAGCCCCGACCGTTCGGGGCTTTTTGTTGTCCGGCTCTGGCCAGCGGCCTGGAACCTGACGATCGGTCGTCATTTCCCGGGTTTGTAGTCTCGCGGTGTAAGCCCTGGCTTACTCTTTCGTAAGTGTTCGTTATTTTTACACGGCGGAAGACATCCATTGCGCTGTGGTGACGTGGTCAAGTTTTTGATTTATATGAATATTTTCAAATGTTAAATGCTTATGACACGAGACTTTGCCGGAACGGGCCGGTTGCCCAAACCGGGGAACTCTTTAGTATCTGGGTTGTGTCGACGGATAGACACGCCCTTCACGGAAGAGGGGAATGGACATCGCAGGACGCGATTCATCAGGACGATGAAAAGGAACACAGGGAATAGGGAAAAAATGTGGGCGGGTCAAACCGCCCCTTTTTTTTGCCTGTAGAAAAGCAAAACGCAGAAAAGCAAAAAGGCCCTCATGAGGCCTTTTGCGTGAACGCGGGGGTAATCAGCGTTCGAGGTCTTTGATCTTGCCTTTGACACCATCCCACTCTTCGGCGTCTGGCAGCGATTCTTTCTTCTCGGTGATGTTCGGCCAGATTTCGGCCAATTCAACGTTCAGCTGAATGAACTCCTGCATTTCTTCCGGAACTTCGTCCTCGGAGAAAATGGCGACGGCCGGGCATTCCGGTTCGCACAGGGCGCAGTCGATGCATTCATCCGGGTGAATCACCAGGAAGTTCGGGCCTTCGTAAAAGCAGTCCACCGGACAGACTTCTACGCAGTCGGTGTACTTGCACTTGATGCAGTTGTCGGTGACGACGAAGGTCATTTCTAATTTTCTCCTCAGGCGGCGGCAGCGTTGCCCCTTCACGGTTGGGGTCGCCAGGTTCGGGAGCGATGTCTGCCAGCCAGGCTAAATAGCCAGCAGCATCCCGAACCGCGCGAGATTCTAACAGCTTGAAGCCGTTTGCGTTATATCCGGTTCTTCAGTGCTTAGATCCGGTTCTTAAGTGCATATAACATTTCGAGTGCCCGGCGCGGTGTCACGTCATCGAGATCCAGCTTGGCCAGTTCGTCCAGTACCGGGTGCGGCAGGCTGGCGAACATGTCGCTCTGTTGCGGGGCGGCCGGCTTGCCTTTGACGGCCGGCTTTGGCGCTTCATGAGGCAGCGCAGTGTCTTCCAGTCGGCTCAAGTGCTCGCGGGCTCGCGCGATCACTTCGCTGGGTACACCGGCCAGTTGCGCCACGGCCAGGCCATAGCTCTGGCTCGCCGGCCCCGGCAGGACATGGTGCAGGAACACGATACGTTCGTTGTGTTCGGTAGCGTTGAGATGCACGTTGGCAACCAGCGGCTCGGCTTCCGGCAACACGGTCAGTTCGAAATAGTGCGTGGCAAATAGAGTATAGGCGCGCAAATGCGCCAGTCGCTCGGCCGCCGCCCATGCCAGCGACAAGCCGTCGAACGTGCTGGTGCCGCGACCCACTTCGTCCATCAGCACCAGGCTGCGTTCGGTGGCGTTGTGCAGGATGTTGGCGGTTTCGCTCATTTCCACCATAAAGGTCGAGCGGCCGCCGGCCAAGTCGTCGCTGGAACCGATGCGGGTGAAAATCCGGTCCACCAGCGACAGTTCGCAGCTGGCCGCTGGCACGAAGCTGCCGATGTGCGCCAACAGCACGATCAACGCGGTCTGGCGCATATAGGTGGATTTACCGCCCATGTTCGGACCCGTGATCACCAGCATCCGGGTGTTGTCGTCCAGGCTCAGATCGTTGGCCACGAACGGCGTGGTCAGCACTTGCTCGACCACCGGATGGCGACCCTGGTTGATGCGCATGCACGGTTCGCTGACGAAGGTCGGGCAATTCAGGTCGAGATTCAGAGCACGTTCGGCGAGATTGCTCAGCACATCCAGTTCTGCCAGCGCACCAGCGGTGTCCTGCAGCGGCGGCAACTGGCTGATCAAATCTTCCAGCAACGCCTCATAGAGCATCTTCTCGCGAGCCAGGGCGCGGCTCTTGGCCGACAGTGCCTTGTCCTCGAACTCTTTCAGCTCGGGAGTAATGAAGCGCTCTGCGCCCTTCAGGGTCTGACGACGGATATAGTCCGCCGGAGCCGATTCAGCCTGCTTGCTGGGCAATTCGATGAAGTAGCCGTGAATCCGGTTGTAACCGACTTTCAGGTTGGCCAGGCCGGTACGGGCCTTTTCCCGGGCTTCCAGATCGATCAGGAATTGTCCGGCGTTTTCGCTCAGCGACTGCAGCTCGTCGAGTTCGCTGTCGTAACCGGTTTTCAGCACGCCGCCATCACGGATCACCGCCGGTGGATTGTCGATAATGGCTTTTTCCAGCAGCGCTGCCAGTTCCGGGTAGGTGCTGGTGGTGCTTGCCAGATGTTGCAGGTGCGGCGCTTCGAGGTCGGTCATCGCCACTTGCAGTTCAGGCAGGGCGCCGAGTGCGTCACGCAGACGGGCGAGGTCGCGAGGACGGGCATTGCGCAGACCGATCCGGGCGAGAATCCGCTCGATGTCACCGATCTCTTTCAACTGTGGTTGCAGTTTTTCGAAACGATAACCGTCGAGCAGGCAACGGATCGAGGTCTGGCGCGCCAGCAGCACGGTGAGATCGCGCAGTGGGCGGTTCAGCCAGCGGGTCAGCAAGCGGCTGCCCATGGCGGTCTGGCAACGGTCGACCACCGATTGCAGGGTGTTGTCGCGGCCACCGGCCAGGTTGGTGTCGAGTTCGAGGTTGCGGCGGCTGGCACCGTCCAGCACCACGGTGTCGTCCAGCCGTTCATGACGCAGGCTGCGCAGGTGGGGCAGGGCGGTACGCTGGGTTTCCTTGGCGTACGCCAGCAGGCAACCGGCAGCGCCGATGGCCAGGGTCAACGTTTCGCAGCCGAAACCTTTCAGATCCTGGGTCGAAAACTGCTGGCAGAGACTTTTCAGCGCCGAGTCGCGCTCGAAATCCCACGGTGCGCGGCGGCGAACGCCTCGGCGTTTTTCCGCCGGCAGATCCTTTGGCCAGTCATCCGGGATCAGCAGCTCGACCGGGTTGACCCGCTCAAGCTCCGCCAACAGGTTTTCCCAACCCTTGATTTCCAGCACGGTGAAGTTGCCGCTGGTGATGTCCAGTACCGCGAGGCCGAACAGGCGCTCGTCTCCCAGCACCGCCGCGATCAGGTTGTCGCGACGCTCATCCAGCAATGCCTCATCGCTGACTGTGCCCGGGGTGATGATCCGCACTACCTGACGCTCGACCGGGCCCTTGCTGGTGGCCGGGTCGCCAACCTGCTCGCAGATCACTACCGACTCGCCCAGCTTGACCAGTTTCGCCAGATAGCCTTCCGCCGCGTGATACGGAATCCCGCACATCGGAATCGCCTGCCCTGCCGACTGCCCGCGGGCGGTCAGGGTGATGTCCAGCAACTTGGCCGCCTTCTTCGCGTCTTCGTAGAAGATCTCGTAGAAGTCGCCCATGCGGTAGAACATCAGCTGGTCCGGGTGCTGATTCTTCAGGCGCCAGTACTGCTGCATCATCGGAGTGTGGGAGGACAGGTCGGAGACGGCTTTATTCATCGGATTGTCAGGTAACTCGTTGGAAGATGTGGGGCAAAAGCGGGGCGGTCGCCGGGCTTTTCCGCGATGGGCGCAAGGTTACCATGGGCGGTCTGTTGGACGCAGGCATCGCGGCCGGGTGACAGGTTTATGGCGCAAAAAGCTCGACTATGCACGATTTATGCAAATCAGCATTTGTCATCCCGAAAAACTTCAAGCACTATGCGCGTTATGCAAAAACGCAACGTATCCTCCGTCTTAAGAGCACTGCTCGATCAGCACGGGATCTCCCCCACGGAGCTCCACCGTCGCACCGGCGTGCCTCAATCCACTCTCTCGCGGATTCTCAGCGGGAAGATCGTCGATCCTTCGGATAAACATATTTCGAAGATTGCCGAGTACTTCGCCGTGAGTACCGATCAGTTGCGCGGGCGCGCGGATGTCGCGCCGGTTGCCGGCGGCGGGCGCGAGGAGTTGCATTCCGAACTCAAGGACATAAGCCTGTGGGACGATGACACGCCCGTCGATGACGACGAGGTGTCCGTGCCCTTCCTTCGCGAGGTTGAATTGGCTGCTGGATCAGGAAGATTCGTCATCGAAGAGAGCGAGCGCTCCAGCCTGCGCTTTGGCAAGCGCAGCCTGCGCCATAATGGCGTGCAGTTCGACCAGGCCAAATGCGTGACCGTACGGGGCAACAGCATGTTGCCGGTGCTGCGCGACGGCGCCACGGTCGGTGTCAACGCCGGCAAGTGCGGGATCGGCGACATCATTGATGGCGACCTTTATGCGATCAACCACAACGGTCAATTGCGGGTTAAACAGCTCTATCGCCTGCCTACCGGTATCCGTCTGCGCAGCTTCAATCGCGATGAGCATCCGGACGAGGACTACAGCTTCCAGGATATGCAGGAAGAGCAGATCGTCATCCTCGGTCACGTCTTCTGGTGGGGCATGTACGCCCGATAACGATCCCTCTCTCAGATAGAACCCGCCCACGGCGGGTTTTTTTTCGCCCCTAGAAAACCGGACAACCCTTGAATGGCGGGGCTTTCATGCATTCGCGCATTTCTCATGCATAAATAAATGCATTTACGCATTGACTGTATATGCATACATGCATATTCTTGCCACCAAGCCGCTCGACAAAGCGGCTGGCAACAACAGCTCTTTAGTTCCACAAGAACAGGCAGCGATGAACCGGCCTCAACGGTTCAGAGGGTTGGCAACTGACCCGGGTGTGCAGCGTAAAGCACCAGAAGCAGTTATCCGGCGGGCAGGGACCGCGGTCGGAAAAACAATTTGAATGGACTCGTACCGCGCCAGTAGCGCCGAAAAGTCAGCTTCCTTCACACGGACACAGGATTGAAGGAAGGCGAAGGAGCGCATTACTGAAAAGCCCGGCGGACTGCCGGGCTTTTTGGAATGCCTGCCTTGTTCGCAATAACCCCTGAGGCATTACCCATCAATCCTTTCACGGAAGAGAAATCCGAATATGTTTAAGAAATATCTTGCTCCGTTCCTGGCCAGCGCAATGTTGCTTGGTGCAGGCACGAATGTGCTGGCCGCCAACCTGTTGGTCAACGGCAGTTTTGAACAGTCGACCTGCGGTGGTGGCTGCATTCTGGACACCCCCGCCAAAACCAATGCAATCACCGGTTGGACAACCTTTCTGTCCGGTGCCGAGTACTTCAACATGCCAAACGCAATTGGCGGTTCCGTCGCAGCCGACGGCGTGATGATCGTGGATCTGGCCAATTATGTTTATGGCAATGGTGGCGGGATTCAACAGAACTTCGCCACGACCATCGGGGCGAAGTACCGACTCACCTTCAGCGCAGGCAATTCACGGTTTGCCAGCCGCTCCGGTGACGGTGTCATCCAGGTCAAAGTGGCCGGGCAAACGTCGATGTTCAATACCCCGACGGCTAAAGGTGTTGCTGTGGAGTGGAGCACCATCACTTACGAATTCACCGCCATCACAGCGCAGACAACGCTCGCGTTTTTCAACGAGCAAAACCCGAACGCCAACTTTGCCTTTATCGATAACGTCATTGTTGAACGCCTGTAGCGCCCAGAACCGGGGAGCTGCGTTGGTTGGCTTCTCACTATTCTTTTATTCATCCGCACTCCCGGGAGGCGTGACATGACAAACGAGCAACAAGCGTTGGCTGACATGCCGATCTGGCTGGTCATCCTCCTTGCCGTCGTGGGCGGGGTGTCCGGCGAAATGTGGCGCGCCGACAAGGAGGGCGCCCGTGGCTGGCCACTGCTTCGGCGGCTCGCCCTGCGCTCCGGCGCCTGCATGATCTGCGGCGTCTCGGCGATCATGCTGCTGTACGCCGCCGGCATGTCGATCTGGGCTGCTGGCGCGTTTGGCTGCCTGACAGCCATGGCCGGCGCCGACGTGGCCATCGGTCTGTACGAACGCTGGGCCGCCAAGCGCATTGGCGTCTGCGAAGTTCCCCCGCGCGATCCGCAGTAACCCTTTCACTTTCCTGTCTCGCTGCACGCTGTGCGGTGGGACTGCGCGTGGACATTCGAAAAGGAGGTCATGCATGCCCACACCGATCCGGCAGCCGTCGCAACTGTTCACGGCAATGGCGACAGCCTTGCGCAACGACGCCGACCTGAACGTGCAGGTCGGCAGTCAGGATGACTTCACGGCCCCCGGCGACAAGGCCTGGGTGCTGATCGACATCGAACGCAATGCACCAGGAGAACGCGCTGCCAACGGGCGTATCGCCCATGTGCTGACGCTGTCACTGCAAGTCATCCCGGCGCTTTCCGCCACGGCGTTCGCTGCCTGTGACCTGATCGCCGCCCTGAAAAACCTGATCACCGACAATCGTTGGGGCCTGCCCGGCGATCAATGCGATCTGCCAATGAATATCGATGGTTTGCCGTCACTGGCGATTCGCGCCGATCAGCCCAACAAGGCCTGGACACTGACCTTCAATCAGACCCTGTACCTGGGCCCGACCCTGCTGGACGACCCGCTCGGCACACCGAAATTCGCCCGCACCTGGGAAGTCAGCGACATCGATGATCCCGACCAATACACCACGCTGGAGGCCTGACCGATGTTCGACGCATTACTGCGTATGCAACTGGGCCCGATCATCGAACGCCTGGCGGAAATGGAGGCCGAGATCGAAGACCTGCACCGACGCGCCGAGAGTTATTGCCGCATCGGCATCTGTCAGGAGGTCGATGCCGCGAGCAACACCTGCAAGGTCAGCCACGGTGGATTGCTCACCCCGGCCATCAAATTCTTCAACCCCAGCGCCGGCGCGCAGAGCGAGTCGCGGATCCCGACGGTGGGCGAACAATGCCTGCTGTTCAACTACGGCAGCGGCGAAAGCGGCGCGCAAAGCGTGGCGTTGTTCGGCCTGAACAGTGACCGTTTTCCACCGACCTCGACGGTGCCGACGTTGACCCGTCGCGTCCATCAGGACGGCAGCGAAAGCGGCTACGACGACGCCACTCACACGCTGCATTGGCAAAACGGTCCGGCCGCCTTCAACGGCTCCCGAGAATCGCTTGAATTGAGCATCGGCCCGGCGCGGCTGGCGATGACAGCGCAAGCGATCAACCTGCAGCTGGGCGCGGTCGGCCTGGCCATCGACGCCTCGGGCGTGCACTTCAGCGGCCCGTTGGTGGATCACCAGGGTCGCGTCATCAGCCCCTGAATCAAGAGCTTCCCATGATCGGAATCGATAGAGACACCGGGGCCACGGTCGACGACTGGCTGCAATTCGTGCAGCGCGCGACACGAGCCCTGACCACGCCGCTGGGCACCCGGCAAAAAAGGCCCCTTTATGGTTCGTTGATCCCCACGCTGTTGGGGCAAAACCTGGGCGATGACGTTCTGCTTCTGGCCCAGAGTCACGCTGCGCAGGCTTTCTACAACGCGCAGAACGGCATCGGAGATTTCCAGCCAGGCGTGATCGTCGCCACGCGTCAGGGCGCCGGTCTGCTGCTGCGCTTCGCCGGCACCTGGAAAAACCGCCAACAGACTTTCGAGGTCGTGACATGAGCATGTTGATCCCGGGCCAGAACCAACTGGCCGAACCCTCTTTGATCAAGGTCGAGGCCTTCGAGGATCTGCTGGCCGAGTTCAAGACCTTCGTCCTGGAATACGTCGGTACCCGCTCGCCGCAGAGCGCTGCGAAACTCAAGACCAGCCTGGACAACGAAAGCGAATTGCTGACGATGGCGCTCGAAGCGTTTTGCGTTCGCCTGCAAAGCCACGAACGCAAATACAACGCTCGCATCAAGCAAATGCTGGCGTGGTGGGCCACCGGCAGCAACCTTGATGCGCGGCTCGCGGACATGGGGCTGGAGCGGCAGTTGCTCGACCCGGGCGACCCGGCAGCGTTTCCGCCGGTGCCGGCGATTTACGAGAGCGACGATGATGCCCGGTTGCGTTATTACCTGGCGCCCCATGCGCCGGCGGCGGGGTCGCGGATGCAGTATCGCCGCGAGGTGTTCACCCTCGGCGAACGGCCGGCGGTGAAAGTCGAATCCACCGATGCCGGCGTCGTCAACGTCACCTACACCTTTGCCCCGGACGGCCTCGCTGCACAGGTCAAGGATGGCAATGGCCGCCGCACGGCCCCCGGTGAAGTGCAGGTGACGGTGCTGTCCCGCGACGCCGACGGCACACCGTCCGCCGCACTGCTCGACGGCGTGCGCCAGCACTTCGCCCGGCCCGATGTCTGTCCGGAAACCGACAAGGTCACGGTCAAAGGCGCCGAGATTCAGCGCTACAAAATCCGCGTCGTGGCAAAGATCAATTCCGGCCCCGATTCGGGCCTGACCAAAGTCGCCGCCGAGCAACATCTGCAAGCCTACGCCGACAGCTGCCATCGCCTGGAAGGCCGGATCGACCCGAGCTGGATCGACTACACGCTGCACAGCGCCGGCGCCGTGCAATTGCGGATTCTTGAACCGCTGACACCGATCGTGTGCAGCGCGTTTCAAGCACCGTACTGCACGGCGGTCGAAGTCGAGGTGCAGACGCTATGACCGATCAGACACCGCGACCGACCCTGCTGCCGGCCAATAGCTCGGCGCTGGAACGGGCACTCGACATCGGCTTCGGCGCTTTGCTTGACCGCGTCGCGCCGCCGTTCCCCGAACTGATGAACCCGAGTTCGACACCGGTCGCATTCCTGCCGTATCTCGCAGCGGATCGCGGCGTGGCCGAATGGAGCACCGACGCACCGGAAGCCGAGAAGCGCCTGACCGTCGAACTGGCCTGGCCAACCGCGCGTCAGGCCGGCACCCGCAAGGCACTGGAAAACGCCGCCAAGGGCTTGCAACTCAGGCCTGAAGTCCGCGCCTGGTATGAACAGACACCGCCCGGCGAACCCTACAGCTTTTCCGTGCGGGCCTTCAGCGAACAACCCTACAGCGAAGAAATCGATGCCCGTCTCGACCGACGCCTGGCCGATGCCAAGAGCGAACGGGACGTGCTGTCGGTGTCGGTCGGCCTCAGCGCCTTCGGCTCTCATGTGATCGGCGCCGCGACCTTCTGCGGTGAGCTGACCACGGTTTATCCGGTGTTCATCGAAGGGGTCGAAACCTCGGGAGAGGCCTTCATGGGCGCAGGCATGTACACCGTCGAAACATCCACTATTTATCCTCAGGGGGCCTGAATGGCTGACTATTACACCCTGCTCACCAACGCAGGGATTGCCTACGAAACCGCCTGCAAGGCAGCGGGCGTGCCGATCAAGCTGACGCAGATTTCCGTCGGCGACGGCGGCGGCGCGGTCTACAACCCGGCCGCGACCGCCACCGCGCTCAAACGCGAAGTCTGGCGCGGACCGCTCAATGCGTTGTTCCAGGACGAGAAGAATCCGAGCTGGCTGCTTGCGGAAGTCACCATCCCGCCGGACGTCGGCGGTTGGTACGTGCGTGAAGCCGGGCTTTGGACCGACACCGGCATTCTCTACGCCATCGTCAAATACCCGGAGTCGTTCAAACCGGTGCTGGCCACGTCAGGCTCGGGCAAAGAGTTCTACATCCGCTCGATTTTCGAGACCAGCAATGCCTCACTGGTGACGCTGCTGATCGATGACACGGTGGTCAAGGCCACTCGGGCCTGGGTCATGAGTTACCTCGCCGAAGAACTCGGCAAACTCGACGGCAAGCAATCGGTACGTGTCGCCGCCACCGCCAACGTGGTGTTGAACGGTGCGCAGCAGATCGATGGCGTGGCGGTGATCGCCGGCGACCGCGTGCTGCTGCCGAACCAGACCCTGGCCAAGGACAACGGCCTGTGGATCGTCGCCAACGGTGACTGGGTTCGGGCCAACGATGCCAACGTCAGTGCGAAGGTCACGCCAGGCCTGACGGTGATGGTGGAAGAGGGCACGCTCAACGGCGATTCGCTGTGGCACCTGACCACCAATGCGCCGATTACCCTCGGCACTACTGCGTTGACATTCAAGATGCTCGCGGGGCGTACCGGGATTGCTGCCGGCACCTACAAAAGTCTGAGCGTCGACGAATACGGCCGCGCGACAGCCGGCTCGAATCCCGACACGCTGGCCGGGTTTGGCATCAAGGACTCCTACACTAAAGCTGAAGTCGAAGCGCTGATTGCCAAGGCCTCCGCTTTGCCGGTGGGTTCGATTGTGGCGTTCCCTGTCGATACGCCGCCACCGGGTTTCCTGGAGCTGGACAACAGCGTCAAGAGCAGCGCGACTTACCCGGACTTGAGCGCCTATCTGGGTGGCAAGTTCAACAAGGGGGATGAAGGGGTTGGTAACTTCCGCTTGCCGGAGGCGCGTGGGGAATTTTTGCGCGGTTGGGATCATGGGCGGGGGGTGGATGCCGGTCGGGCGATTGGTAGCTGGCAGGCGGACGACAACAAGGCGCATACACACGGGACGGTCTATGACGTTATTGTCGATACATTCGCGCCCGGCGAGACCAGGCGTAACTTTCTTCAGCAATACAACAATATGGATGATGTTGTAACCAAGGCTTCGGGTGGAGCAGAAGCACGTCCCCGCAACCTCGCAGTGATGTGGTGCATCAAAGCCTGGAACGCTCCGGTCAATCAGGGAAACATCGACGTAGCGGCACTGGTCAAGGAAGTCTCCCGGCTCGGATCTGCCGTTCCGGTGGGTGCCGTCATGGCATTCCCGACGGGGATCGTTCCACCTGGTTTTCTTGAGCTGAATGGCAGTGTGCAGAGCACTTCGACTTATCCGGATTTGGCGGCATATCTCGGCACCACTTACAACAAAGGTGATGAGGGTGCAGGCAACTTCCGGTTGCCGGAATCACGTGGTGAGTTCCTGCGAGGCTGGGATCATGGGCGAGGTGTAGACCCAGGTCGGGCGATTGGCAGTTGGGCGCCTGATGAGCTTAAGTCTCACGTTCACCAGGTTGATGCGCCTGCCAATCCGAGCGGATTTGGCCAGGACAAGGTCGCTCGTGGCAACCGCTCCGACAGCAACGGAACACCACAGACGACTGCCACTGGCGGATCGGAAACCCGTCCGCGCAGCATTGCAGTCATGTGGTGCATCAAGGCCTGGAACGCGCCGATCAATCAGGGAAACATCGACGTCGCCGCACTGGCCAATGAAGTCGCACAGCTCAAGTCCTCTGTTCCGGTTGGTGCTGTCCTGTCGTTTCCAACGGGTGTCGTTCCTGCCGGTTATCTTGAATTGGATGGCAGCGTGCAGAGCATTGCGACCTATCCGGATCTGGCGGCTTATCTCGGTACAAAGTTCAACAAAGGGGATGAGGGCGCGGGCAACTTCCGCTTGCCGGAGTCTCGCGGTGAGTTCCTGCGTGGCTGGGATCATGGACGTGGAATAGACGCCGGTCGTAATGTCGGTAGCTACCAGGCCGGTACGAAAATCCAGGGTGACAATGCCGAGGCGCCAGCCGTTCAAGGCATTGGCAACTCCGACGCGATCGATGCCGATCCGGCACCTGACTTCAAAGGCGACATCTACTACACATCCACCGGTGTCACCGCCCTCAATACCGGTTCGTACTGGAAAACCGTGCGCCCACGCAACCTCGCCGTGATGTGGTGCATCAAGGCCTGGAACGCACCGGTCAATCAGGAAAACATTGATGTCGCCGCGTTGGCAGCTGAAACCAGACTGGCTCGACTCAGCGGCGCAGAAGTTGGCGCCGCGCGTAATCTGAGAATGTCGCTGCCTGTCGCCGCTTCGGTTGCAACGCTGACCGCTGACCAACTGATTGTCGAGCAGCCGGGTGTTGGCCAGTACAAGTTGTCGAACGTCAACCTGTCCATCGACCTGACAACGGTTGGCGCTGGCGGAATGGACATTGGTTCTGCTCCTGCCAGTGGCAGCGTCGGCATCTATGTCATCTACAACCCTGACTCCAAAGTGGCGAAGATGCTGGCCGTCAACGCCACTTCGATTTCAATCCCTGAAGTCTACGGCGGTTCCAATATGCCAGTCGGTTACACAGCGAGTGCACTGGTCAGTATTTGGCAGACCTATGCGAGTCGACTGATGTCAGTCGGTACCCAACATCAGCGGTTGGTATCCATCGGTAAAACGTCAATTCTGTCCAACGGCGTGTCACAGACATGGACACCCCTTTCCCTGGCAGCTGTGGTTCCGAAGAACGCCAAGACCGTTGGTGGGTATGTTCACTACATTGCGAATGCTGAAACGGGTGGAGGTGGTTATCTCGGGATCGCGTCGGATGCAACGGGTAGTGGAATGAAGACTATAGGAATTGGTGGGGTAGCCAGGCTGGGGGTTCTCAGCGCATTTTCCGATATGGCAATGACGACATCCCAGACGATTTACTACACCGTGGATACATCCGTACCGAGTGCAAACAGCATCTTCATCTCGCAATACAGTTTTTAAGGAGTTACCTATGTTGAGAGCTTACTCAAATGTGGGGACGGCCTTTCGTTGTGTCGCCCCGGACTGGCCGCTGGCTGACGGCGAGGTTCTTTTTGACCATGAACCTACCGAAAACGAACTGGAAGAGGCGTTTGGTCATGCCTACGGCACGTTGGTAAAAAGCCGTCGGTTGACCTGTATTGCCGAAGAGCGATTCCGTCGTGAAGGCTCGGGCATCGTGGTCGATGGCGTCGCTATCGATACTTCCCGAGACAGCCAATCGCTGATCGCCGGCATGGCAGTCTCAGCGATGCTGGATCCTGCCTATCACTGCAGTTACAAGGCTGTAACTGGTTTTGTCCAGCTGACCTCGGCGCAGATTCTCGGTATTGCAAAGGCTGTTCGCTTTCATGTTCAGGCTTGTTTTGACCGAGAGAAGGCGCTGACAGAGGCGGTGATTGCCGAAACCTATACCGATGAATTACTCAAGGATGGCTGGCCGGATTCCTCGCCAGGCACATCAGACACAACCCTTCAATAAAGCCCCGCACATCGGGGCTTTTTCTTGTCTGCCCTACAACATTCAACACCCGCCAAGCCCCTCCCTACGAGGGGCTTTCCCGTTTATGGAGAAACGAAAAATGGCAACCCGCCAAACCTACACCGTGCTCGTTCCATTCCCCACCGGTGGTGGGCACTGGTCGAGCGTCGGCCAGGAACTCGATCTGCTCGATGTCGAGGCCAGTGCGCTGCACAGCGCCGGTCGACTGGAGCTGAAAACATCTACCACCAAGGCCGTGAAGGCCGCTGCCAAGAAGGCTGACTGACTATGGCTGAGGTTCTGAACTTCGAGCACAACGGCATTACCGTCAATGCCACCGAATCCCCCGAGGCCATGGGTGGCCTGGGTGACAACGTCATCGGTCTGGTCGGCACCGCGCCGAAAGCCGATCCGCTGATTCCGCGCAACGCACCGTTTCGCATCAACAGCTTCACCACCCACGCGCTGCTGGATCCGACCGGTTCGGAAGAGGGCACCCTGTACCACGCCGTTTACCAGATCCTCAAAGTGGTCAAGGTGCCGGTGTACGTAGTGATCGTCGAAGCAGGCGCGACCCCGGCCGATACCGTCAATGCGGTGATCGGCGGTGTTGAACCGGCCACCGGCCGCAAGCTCGGTCTGGCGGCACTGGGCAGCGTCCCGGAAGACCTGACCATCATCGGCGCGCCGGGTTTCACCGGCACCAAGGCTGTGGCCAGCGAGTTCGCCTCGTTCGGCAAACGCATCAAGGCCCGTGTGGTGCTGGACGGCAAGGATGTCTCGGTCGCCGATCAGGTGCTGTACAGCCAGGAACTGGGCGGTGCGGATCTGGGTTTCGACCGTTGCCTGGTGGTGCACAACATGCCGGCCGTGTACTCGAAAGCCGCGAAGAAAAACGTCTTCCTCGCGCCATCCAGCCTGGCGATTGCCGCGCTGGCCAAGGTCAAGCAGTGGGAAAGCCCGGGCAACCAGGTGACCTACGCCGAAGACGTGTCGCGGGTCGTTGAGTACAACATCCTCGACACCTCCACCGAAGGCGATCTGCTCAACCGCTACGGCGTCAGCTACTACGCCCGCACCATCCTTGGCGGCTTCTCGCTGCTGGGCAACCGCTCGATTACCGGCAAGTTCATCAGCTACGTCGGTCTGGAGGACGCCATCAGCCGCAAGCTGGTGAAGGCCGGCCAGAAAGCCATGGCCAAGAACCTGACCAAGTCGTTCATGGATCAGGAAGTCAAACGCATCAACGACTGGCTGCAGACCCTGGTCGCCGACGAAACCATTCCCGGCGGCAGCGTGTATCTGCATCCGGAACTCAACAACGTCGAGAAGTACAAGAACGGCACCTGGTACGTGGTCATCGACTACGGCCGCTACGCGCCGAACGAACACATGGTTTATCAACTCAACGCCCGCGATGAAATCATCGAGCAGTTCCTGGAGGACGTTCTCTAATGTTTACCAACCGCGTAAGACAGGCCATCGCGGCCACCCTGCAAGGCCTGCCGCTGTCGGCGACCGTTGAGGAATTCACTCCGCCGAAGATCGACTTCGAGATGGAAAGCATGACGGGCGGGCGCTTCATCGTCGAGGAAATGGCCAAGAGCGCCAAGCCGCTGAACGCCACGCTCAAGCTGCAAGGCACCGGCGCTGAAGTGCTGCTGGCGATGGGCGTGAAACTGGGCGACGACATTCTGCTGAACGTGCGTGAAGCCGGTCAGGATCAGGACGGCAACACCTGGTTCACCTATCACACCATTGGCGGCAAGCTCAAAACCATGGGTGAAGAAGCAATCAAAATGGGTAGCAAAGCCCTGACGACTCTTGAGTTCTCCTGCCGCACCTACAACCGCCTGGAAAACGGCGTGCCGGTGATCGACATCGACGTGCGCACCCAGAAGTTCGTGCTCAACGGCGTCGACATTCTCGGTGATGCCCGTCGTGCGGTGCTGATGCCGTAACGCTGTAAGCAAACCAGGCACTTGCCCCTGTGGGAGCGGGCTTGCTCCGGGTGGCGATCCGACGAATGCGGTGTGACAGTCGCCACACATTCATCTGATAGGCCGCCTTCGCGAGCAAGCCCGCTCCTACATTGGGCCAGTGTGACTGGCCGATGTTTAGCAACACCCCCTCAAGAATCACCAAGGAATTCATACATGTCGTGGATGCCACCCAAGCATGACCTGTTGTCGCCGATCACCGGTGCCGACGGCTCGCAGATCGAATCGATTCAGCTCAAGCCGCTGTTCTACGCCGCCCAGAAAGAAGCGCTGGAACGCGCTGGCGATGATGAAGACGATCAGTTCTTCGAACTGGCGCTGCTGGCCACCGGCTTGTCGGTCAAGGAACTCGACCAGCTCAAGCGCCCGGACTACGTGACCATCGCGCAATACGTGCACGAGATGTCGACCCGTCCGGCGTCGTACTTTCTCGACCAGGTCGAAGACGCGGAAAAATCCGACGATCCCGATCAGGTGCAACTGCTGCAACCGCTCGCCGTCACCGGCCGCACCGTGACTTCGCTGAGCCTGGAAATGCCGGCGCTGCGGGCCACCAAAGTGATGAAGAAACTGAAAACGGCCAAGGAACGCGCCGAGTTCATCACCGCCCATTGCACCGGCCTGATGATCCCCGATCTGGCCCTGTTGAGCGTCCCGGACTGGACGCAATTGCAGGTGCGCATCGACGATTTTTTAAACCAGCCGGCGGCCTTCTTTCAGAGCGCGACATCGAAGTAATCCTCGATATCGTGCCGCTCATTTACCTGGTAAGTGAGGCGGAAATTCTGGAGTGGGACGCCGAAAAGGCGTTGCGCCGCTACGACATAGCGATCACTCGCCTTGGCGTGAAAAAGGAGTAGAGCGGCATGGCAGAGAGTAAAAATACGCTCATGAATGCCGGTGACAGCACAAGCGCAGGATTCGGCAGTATCACCCTGAGCACTGCCGCGCTGAACGCAGGAGCCGGGCAGTTTGCCGTGGAACAGACCAGCGGCCTGCGCCAGGCACTGATGACGGCCAGCGGTAAAATCGAGCTGCTGACGACGGCAATCGATGCATTGAGCGTGACACTGTCCGCCTTGCGTGCGTTGCCGCAGGCAGTGAGTGCCGGAGCCAGGAGTGAGTCGTCCGGCGGACAGAAAACACCGGAAAAATCCTCCGGGGGGGCTGAGCTTCCCGAGATGCGCAAGGCCGCGATGGCCATGGATTCGGCGGCGGCCACTCTCGCCAGTGTGGCGCAGCTTTCCCGCGATGGCGGGAAAGACATGGCGCTCACGAGCCTGAAAATGGCCAGTGCCAGCCTGGTGGCTGCCGGAGGTACGACCGGGGTCGAACTGGTCAGGATTGAAACCCTGGCAGCCAAGGCGGGAATCGGCAGCGAAGCGGTGAACGAGGAGGGCAGAAAGCACGAGTTGCTGACCTTTGCCAGCGATGCGGCCATCACTGCATCGGCATTCAAGGTTTCGGGGCTGGAAGCCGGCGAAATGTTGAAGGTCTGGCGCACCTCGATGAAGCTCTCGCGCGATCAAGCCCTTGATCTTGCGGATGCGGCCAACCATCTCGGCAAAATGCCCGGAGATGTGCAGACAGCGGATATCGGTACTGTCTTGCAGCAGTCGGGCGAGGCGGCAATCAGCGCAGGCTTGCAGCCTGAACAGGCTGCGGCGTTGACGGCAGCGTTGCTTAACAGCGGCGCGAAAAAAGACGATGCTGGCAATGCGCTGAAGAACATTTCCAGTGCGCTGGGCAAGGGCGATCAAGCATCCATAGCCGAAAAAGGTGCCTGGAAGCAGTTGGGTCTGGATCCCAAGGCAGTGGCCGAAGCCATGCGTGATCCTGACAAACAGAATGCCCAAGGCGCCGTTCTATCAGTGCTTGCGGCGCTGAATGCCAGACCGGTGGAACAGCGCTCGACATTGGCCCGGACCTTGTTCGCGGACAGTGGAGAGGCCGCGTTGTCGCTGTCCCAGGACCTGGGCAAGGTGAATGAAGCCTTTTTCCTTGTGAGCGACAAAAGCCGATACGCGACATCGAAGCTGGGTGACAAAGGCTCGGTAAGACAGTCCGCACTGGCACTTGCCGATACTCAGCAGGGGCAGTGGAACATCAAGAATGCCCGTGAGGAACGTTTGTCGGTCGCCAAAGGCAATGCACTGGCGCCGGATATCGAAAAACCCGGTGAGAGCCATTCGATAGACGCGCTGAGCGATTTGGCCGAAACCTACCCGAAAACCACGGGTGCTGTTCTGACGGCGACGGCCTGGATCAAACCGGTGTTCGACGCCGTGACCGATGCGGTGGTCGGTGAACTGAAAGACCGGGGAGGCAAATGGATCGTTGATAAAGCTGCCAGTTACCTTCCCGGTCGTTCAAAGCTCGGCTTGTCTGCAGCAACCTCTGCGACGGCCGTGGCTGAAACTCAGGGCTTGGCTCTGGCCAGTCGCAGTGCCAGCGCTGGCAACGGTCTGAAAATACTCGAACAGACTGCAAGGGTTGCTGCCCCGGGGCTGGAGCCTGCGCTCGCATCGGTGCAGCCGGCCTCGCGCTGGATGCCTTGGCAGGCGAAGGCGGCGATTGGTGCTTCGGCTGTCGCCGCAGGTATTGCCAGCGGTGACAAACAGCAGATCGCGCAAGGTCTCGGTGCCGCTGGTGGCGCCTGGGCCGGTGCGGTCGCCGGCAGCTCGATCGGCGCCTCCATAGGAAGTGTGGGGCTGGCGCCGGGCATTGCACTTGGCGGTTTGATTGGTGGACTGGTCGGGGGATGGCTGGGCGCTGAGGGAGGAGGCTTTTTAGGTGAGAAGCTCATGTCCAGCGCGCCGGACAAACTCGCCCCGCCGGCCGAAGTCGCCAAAGACCTGGCTGGCGCACAGACGCAAAACCAGCAGGTTTCCTTCTCTCCGACGATCCAGGTCACCTGTCCTGCCCCCGACACTGCCCAACAGATCCACTCGATTATCGAGCAACAGATTTCCGGTCAATTCCATGGCCAATTCATGCCGCTGCTGATGGGCGCAAACCCACTCGGGACGCGTCGTGATGCAGCCCTGACTGACGGAGCCGGTACATGAAACAACAAATGGCACTGGGCAGTTTCATCTTCGGCCTGTCTCGGGATTTTGCCTACAGCACGCTGTCGCGAAAATCCGAGGGGGGCTGGACTGACCTGCAGATTCTCAACAGCAAACCCAGGTCCCATCAGACAGGACAGAAGCCTGAAACCCTGACCATCTCCGGCACCTCGATGTACGCCGTGGCGATGGAGCGGCTCGATGAACTGCGTGCACTGCAAGCGTTGAGGGTACCGCTGCCGTTGATTGACGGCATTGGTCGCAACTGGGGTTTGTGGCGGATCAACAGCATCGACGAAAACCAGAGCGAGGTCATCGATGACGGCACCGCGATGGTGATCAAGTGGGTCATCGGATTGTCGGAGTTCAACAATGCGTAAGGTACGAAGCGTGGCCGGTGATTCGGTGAATCTGTTGCTGTACCGCGAGACCGGTCGCAGCGATGACAGCGCCGAAGAAGCCCTGTGGACACTCAACCCGACCCTGGCCGAGCACGGCCCGATCCTGCCGGCGGGTGTCTGGGTGACGCTGCCGGAACTCGACTCGAAACCCGCCGCGATCAAACCGGTTCTGGCCTGGGATTAAGGAGGCTGCATGGCACAGGGATTTACGCCGGCGATCGAAATCTACGGCGCCCACAAGGACCTGCTGAACCAGCGCCTGATCAGTTGGGAACACATCGATGCCGCCGGTATGGAGTCCGATCAACTGACGCTGGTGCTCGACCTGGAAGGCCTCGAAGGCTTGCCGACCCTGGGCGGAACAATCGGCCTGCGGGTGGGCTATCTGGAGACCGGACTGGTCGAAAAGGGCCAGTTCAAGGTGACTCGACTCACACCGACGCTGTTCCCGCTGCGCCTGACGCTGGTCGCGACCGCCGCGCCTTTCAGCGGCAAGGACGACACCGGATTCAAGGAGCGGCGCACGGCCAGTCATGGCCCCACGACGCTTGGCGGGCTGTTTCGCAAACTGGTTGAGCCGCACGGTTTTTCGCCGCGCGTGGATCCCGAACTGGCGCTGATCAGGATTGCCCATGTCGACCAGTCGAACGAAACCGACATGAGCTTCATCACACGCCTGGCGAAAAAGTACGACGCGGTGGCCAAACCGTTCAACGACCTCTACGTACTGGCGAAACCGGCGCAACTGAAAAACCTGTCGGGCCAGGTGATACCGGATGTCAGGCTGTCGGTGACCCACAACAACCGGCCGGGCGATCACGCCTTCATCAGCGCCACGCTGGAAGAGACTGCCCGTACCCAGAATCAGGGTTGCAAGACCAGCTTCTGGGACAGTGCGCTCGGCAAGCTGCGGGAGGTGATCACCGGGTCCGAACCCTACAAGGTCATGCGCCAGAAACTGGCCAGCGAAGAAGAAGCCAAAGCCATCGGCGAGGCCGAAGTACGCAAGATGCTGCGCGAGAAATACAAGCTGAAGGTCGCCTGCCCGGGCGATCCGCTGCTGGCAGCCGAAGGCTTGTTGGTGCTCGATGACACCTGGCCGGACTTCATGCGCGGTCGCTGGTCGATTGAAAAGGTAACTGCCAGCGGCAAGCCCGAAGAAAGTTATCGCTGCCTGATCGAAGCAAACGGCCGGGATCCCGAGGCAAAAGCCAAGGACTGATCCCCCCCGGTCTCACCCGCCACACGCATCACTGTGGCCACTCACACATCCTGGAACGCTCCCCATGAAGATCTCCCCGATCCTCACGCAGCTGCGTGCGCAATGCCCAAGCCTTGCCGGCCATATCGCGACAGGTGTCGACCTGGCGCTGCTGCAAGGCGACCCGAATCTGCCGATGCCCTCGGCCCATGTTTTACCGCTGGCTGACGTAGCCAGCGCCAGCACCGCCCAGAACTCCCCCAGCCAACCGATCCGCGACCGCTTCGAAATCATCCTGGCACTCGATGCCACGGACGGCACAAAAGCGCTGGATCTGTTGCACGACCTGCGCGCCGAACTGTGGCGTGCGCTGGTGGGTTTCAAACCCGATTCCAACGACAGCGCCATCGTTTACGACGGCGGCGAAACGGTCTCGATCAACAGCAGCCGCGCGTTCTACCGGCTGCGCTTTTTTGCCGAGTTCCAGCTGGGCCGCAATCTGCCAAGTCAGCCTGCGGAGAGTTGGCACGAACGCGAACTGGACGGTTTGTCGTCCTTTACCGGGGTCACCGTGCGGGTCGATGCGATCGACCCGGCCGACCCCAATCTGAAACGCCCGGGCCCTGACGGGCGCGTGGAAATGACTTTCTCTGGAGACGTAACCCCATGAGCAACCGCATCACCGTAGTGCCGGCCGCCGGCCGTGCCGTGCCGGACCCTGAAGCCGGCGACCTGCTGCCACTGGAAGGCCGTGAAGTGCTGGACAGCGCCTGGTGGCGCCGACGTCTGGCCGACGGCGATATCACCCTCAAAACCGCTACGACCAAACAAAAGGGAGCCAAATAATGGCGATCGGATTCAGCAACATCCCTGCGGACATTCGTGTACCGCTGTTCTATGCCGAAATGGACAACTCGGCCGCCAATAGCGCGTCCTCGTCCATGCGCCGCCTGATCGTGGCGCAGGTCAACGACAACATCGCCCCGAGCGAAGTCGGCAAACTGGTGCTGGTCTCCAGCGTGGCACTGGCCAAGAGCATTGGCGGCCAGGGCTCGATGCTGGCTTCCATGTACGAGACTTTCCGCAAGGCCGACCCGATCGGTGAGATCTGGTGCCTGCCGCTGCACAACGCCACCGGCGCCATCGCCAAAGGCGTGCTGACCCTGACCGGCACCGCGACTCAGGCTGGCGTGCTCAACCTGTATGTCGGCGGCGTTCGCGTCCAGGCCACCGTGGTCAACGGTGCCACTGCTGCCCAGGCGGCCACCGCCCTGGCACAGAAAATCAACGCCACCGCCGATCTGCCGGTGAGCGCAGCCGCCGCCGAAGGCGTCGTCACTCTGAGCGCCAAATGGACTGGCGAGAGCGGCAACGACATCAGCCTGCAATTCAATCGCCTGGGCAAGAGCAACGGCGAAGAAACCCCGGCTGGCCTGACCACCGCCATCACCGCCATGACCGGCGGCGTCGGTGTGCCTGACCAGGTTGAAGCGGTTGCGGCACTGGGCGACGAGCCGTTCGAGTTCATCACACTGCCATGGTCCGACCTGGCCACCCTCAACACCTGGCAAGCGGTGATGGATGACAGCACCGGTCGCTGGTCGTGGGCCAAGCAACTGTTCGGTCACGTCTACAGCGCCAAGCGTGGCACCGTCGGTACTCTGGTGGCGGCCGGTCAGGCGCGCAACGACCAGCACATGACCATTCAGGCGCTGGAGCCGGGCGTTCCGCAACCGGTGTGGGTACAAGCTGCGGCACTGGCTGCGCGCACCGCGGTGTTCATCTCCGCTGACGCCAGCCGTCCGACTCAGAGCGGCAGCCTGCCAGGCGTCGATCCGGCCCCGGCCAGCGAACGCTTCACCCTGACCGAGCGTCAGTCGCTGCTCAACTACGGCATCGCCACCGCGTACTACGAAGGCGGCTACGTGCGTATCCAGCGTTCGATTACCACCTACCAGAAGAACGCCTACGGCCAGGCCGACAACTCGTACCTGGACAGCGAAACCATGCACCAGTCGGCGTTCATCGTGCGTCGTCTGCAAAGCGTGATCACCAGCAAATACGGCCGCCACAAACTGGCCTCCGACGGCACCCGTTTCGGCGCCGGCCAGCCGATCGTCACCCCGGCGACCATTCGTGGTGAGCTGATCGCCCAGTACGCCAAGCTCGAACTCGAAGGCCACGTGGAAAACGCCGAGCTGTTCGCCGAGCACCTGATCGTCGAGCGTGACGTGCAGGACCCGAGCCGCGTGAACGTGCTGTTCCCGCCGGATTACATCAACGGTCTGCGCGTGTTCGCACTGCTCAACCAGTTCCGTCTGCAGTACGACGACGTCGCCTGATCGGCCCGTTTGAGACTGTGATTTCAGCCCACCTTGCGTGGGCTTTTTATTTGAAGGGAGTAACACCATGGGTCAACTGATTGCAGGCACCTGCTACGTCAAGGTCGACGGTGCACAACTGACTATCAACGGCGGCTGCGAAGCCCCGCTGATGGCCGTCAAACGCGAAACCGTCGTGCCGGGTTTCTACAAGGAAACCGACATCGCGCCATCGTTCAAGGTGACTGCGCTGCACACCGCCGACTTCCCGCTGAAGAAGCTGATCGAAGGCACCGACATCACCGTCACCTGCGAATTCAGCAACGGCAAAGTCTACGTGCTGGCCGGTGCGTACCTGGTCGAAGAGCCAGTCTCCAAGGGCGATGACGCCACCATCGAACTGAAATTCGAAGGCATCAAGGGGACCTGGCAATGAGCGGCGCCGTGAAGCTTCAAGTTGCGATCGAAGCTCACGGCGAGCCCCTGACCGAACTCGTCCTGCGCCGTCCGACGGTGCAGGAGGTGCGAGCGATCAAGGCGCTGCCGTACAAGATCGACAAGAGCGAAGAGGTCAGCCTCGACATGGACGTGGCGGCCAAATACATCGCCGTGTGCGCCGGCATTCCGCCGTCGTCGGTCAACCAGCTCGATCTGGCTGACCTCAACGCGCTGAGCTGGGCCGTTGCGAGTTTTTTCATGAGTGCGGCGTCGGAGCCATCACCGACCTGATTTCGGTCGCCTATGACCTGGCCTGGTTCTGGAAGGTTGACCCCGAACAGATGATGGCCAGGCCACTGGATGTGCTTCGCGAATCGCTGGAGCACGCGCAACGGATCAATGCGATGCAGCAGGTGCAGTGATGGCAGAAGAAACCAAAGCTAAAGCGTCGGTGCTGCTTACCGGCATCGACGAACTGTCACCCAAACTCGGCGCCCTGCGAGTGAAGGTCGATGACTTCAAGAAAAACCTCGAACAGACCGGCCTCGGCAAACTGGACATCAGCGGTCTGTTCAAGGGCGGCAGCGTGATTACGCCGTTCGTGGACGGCATCAAATCGGCTGCGGCGTTTCAGGGCAAGCTTGCCGAGGTCAGCGAGGCGGCGAAAACCGTCGACCTGCCGGAAACACCGAAAGCCGCCGCGCAGAACATGAATGTGTTCAGCGCATCCATGGAGAAGGTGTCCGCTGCGGTGGACGCCGCCCTGGTGCCGGCGGTGGGCGCATTGGTGGTCGGGCTGGAGCCGATGCTGACCCAGGTCGGCAGCCTGCTGGCCGACAACCCGAAACTGGTCGAAGGGCTGGCAGCGGGGGCGATTGCGTTTTCCGCCATGCAGACCGCCGTCACCGGTATGACTCAGGTGATGGACGTCATGAGCATGGTGCTCAAGACCAATCCGATCATGCTGATCGCCATGGGCGTTGCGCTGGCGGCCGGTTTGATCGTGGCCAACTGGACACCGATTTCCGCGTTCTTCACCGGATTGTGGGAGGGCGTGAAAAACGCCGGGGCCAGTGCAATGGCGACGTTGCGCTCGGTGCTCGACTGGCGGCCGCTGGAGGCACTGGCGGCGTTGTGGGAGCCGGTCACCGGTTTCTTCTCGGGAATCTGGGACAAGGTCAAGGTCGTGACCGCGCCGGTGATCGACTTCTTCAAGTCGGTTTTCTCGTGGTCGCCCGCAGGCATGATCCTGGAAAACTGGGGGCCGTTGACCGGTCTTTTCTCGGCGATCTGGGAGCTGCTCAAGGCCTTGAGTGTGCCGATGATGGCGTTCCTCAGAAACCTGTTCGACTTCTCGCCGATGCAGATGATCACCAGTGCGTGGGGCGGTGTTGTTGCGTACTTCCAGCCGGTGTGGACGACGCTGCAATCGGCCGTGCAAAGCACCCGGGATACGTTGCGGGCACTGTTCGATTTTTTCCCGATGGAAATGATCACCAGCGCCTGGGGTGGTGTCGTCGGATTCTTCGAACCGATCTGGACGGCACTGCAAACGTCAGTGCAACAGGTCAAAGGTTTTTTCACCGGTCTGTTCGAGTGGTCGCCGCTGGAGCAGATTGCGCAGTACTGGCAGCCGATCGGTGAGGTTTTCTCGGCGCTGTGGGGTGTTGTGCTGGCGCTGTCCGCGCCGGTCGTGGACTTTTTGCACGGCCTGTTCGAATGGAAACCCCTGGATCAGATCATCGAGAGCTGGGGGCCGATTGTCGGGTGGTTCGGCGAGTTGTGGCAAAAGCTGCAAACCGTCATCGCGCCGATCAAGGAGTTGTTCGATGGAGGTTTCGCCGGGCTGATCGCCAAGGTCACCGGCAAGGTCGAAACCCTGACCCAGGCGCAGCGCCAGACCAATGCCGAAGGCAAGGGTGAACTGGCGCCGGCATTCTTCGGTGCCAGCTCGAAACCCGAGGGCGGCAGTGCGTTGCAGGGCGGTTCGTTGCCGCAATCCTCCAGCGCCCTGATCCAGCAAAGCGCCGCCAACAACCGCACGCAACTCGAAGGCGGCCTGACGGTGCGCTTCGAAAACGCGCCGGCGGGGCTGCGCACCGATCAACCGCAAACCAATCAACCGGGGCTGGCGCTCAGTTCGCGCATCGGCTATCGCTCGCTATCGGCAGGAGGTTCCAATGAACTGGCGTGACCGTTTGTTGCCGGCATCCTTTCGTGGTGTCGGCTTCTGGATCGACCAGGCGAAAACTCCGGTCGGTCGCAAGGGGCAGTTGCACGAATACCCGCAACGGGACCTGCCGTTCTTCGAGGATCTCGGCCAGCAGGCCAAGACCCACGATCTGACGGCGTTCATCATCGGTGCCGATTGCCTGGAGCAGCGCGACAAGCTGCTCCAGGCCCTGGAGCAGGGCAGCGGCGAACTGGTGCATCCGTGGCTGGGACGCTTGCAGGTCAAGGTCGGCGAATGCGACATGACCCACACTCGCCAGGACGGCGGGATGGTGACCTTCACCCTGAAGTTCTACCCGGACCGACCGCTGCCGTTTCCGACGGCGACGGTCAGCACGCAAAAAGTCTTGCTGATCAAGGCCGACGGTTTGCTCGGTTCGGCGGTGGCGCGCTTCGAACAGGCCATGACCCTGATCAAGGCGGCGCGGATCGGCATCGCCAATCTGCGCAACAGCCTTACCGGCGTGTACGACGTGATCAAGGAGCAGCTCAAGCCGCTGATCGCGCAGTACAAGCAGATCACCGAGCTGGTCAGGGCCGTCAAGGAGCTGCCCAAGGAAGTGGCAGCGGAGTTCAAGGGCTTGCTTGGCGATATTAAGGAGCTGAAGGCATTCGCGAAGGAGGGCTACCGTGGCGTGATTGCCGACGTGTCCCAACAGATCGAAGCCATCCGCAAGGCCGACGCCCCGAAAATCACCACCGGCAAGGACACCACCGCTGCAGCGCAGGCCCTGGCCAATCTGGTGCAGGACACCCTGATCGTCAAAGCGGCGCAATGGGTAGCCTCGATGCCGGTGGCGTCGACACCGGTGAAACTGTCGTCGACGCCTTCGCTGGACCAACAGTCGAAACAGCCGGTCAGCCGTCAGGAAGTGCCGGTCACCGACGATCTGCAAGCGCTGCAAAAAGAGCTGATCGAAGCGCTGCAAAAGGCCCAGGACAAGGCCGATCCCGCGCACTATCAGGCCATCGCCGATGTGAAGGAAGCGCTGATCGCGCACCTCAAGGCTGTGGCATCGTCCGGTGTGCGGCTGGTCAGCAAAACCTTCCAGGAAACCTTCCCGGCGCTGGTCGTGGCCTACAAGCAGTTTGGCGACGCCACTCGGGTGACCGAGGTCATTCAGCGCAATGGTCTGTCTCATCCGAGCTTCTCACCCAACGAAGTCAAGGTTTCCAGGGAGTGAGTCATGAACGAGACTGACAACCGCGTGACGCTGACCGTCAACAGCATGGAATACGGCGGCTGGAAAAGCGTGGAGATCACCGCGGATCTGGAGCGCCAGTTCCGCACCTTCAAACTCGACATCACCTGGCAATGGCCGGGGCAGACCGTGGATCAGCGGATCAAGGCCGGTGACCCCTGTGAAGTGAGGATCGGCCAGGATCTGGTGCTCACCGGTTATGTGTTCAAGGCGCCGATCAGTTATGACGGGCGGCAGATCAGCCTGAGCATCGAAGGCAGTTCCAAAACTCAGGATCTGGTGGATTGTGCGGCCCGAAACATCCCCGGCCAATGGCAGGATCAGTCGCTGTTGAACATCGTCCAGGCCCTGGCCGGGGAATACTCGCAGTTTGTGGTCAACGAAATTCCCGAGACTGCACGTCTGAGCAAACACACGATCGTCCCGGGTGAAACAGTGTTTCAGTCGATCGACCGTCTGCTCTCGCTGTACCGGGTGTTTTCCACCGATGACGCCGAAGGCCGGCTGGTGCTCGCCAAACCCGGCAGCGCTGGCCGCGCCAGCGATGCGCTGGAGCTGGGCAAGAACATTCTTTCGGCCAATGCACCGATGGACTTCAGCCAGGTGTTTTCCGAGTACCGGGTGATCGGTCAGCAAAAGGGCAACGACAAGAAGAGCGGGGCGGCGGTCAGCGAAGTTGAATCGACGGCGACGGACCTGAGCTTCAAGCGCCGGCGCACCACGATCATCAACGAAGGCTCGCAACTGACGTTCGAACTGGCCCAGCAACGGGCACAGTGGGAGAGCGCCACGCGTATGGGCCGGGCGCTGACCACCACGTATCAGGTGCAGGGCTGGCGTCAGTCCAATGGCGATCTGTGGCGTCACAACACGTTGGTGCGGGTCAAGGACCCGGTGCTTGGCTTCGATGAAGACATGCTGATTTCCAAGGTGACGTATTCGCTGTCGGCGCAAGGCTCGGTCACCACATTGCAAGTAGCGCCACCGCATACCTTCGACGCGAACCCGACTCCCCCGAAAAAAACCTGAGCCCAAGTTCTGCAAACACCACCGGACACTGTGGGAGCGGGCTTGCCCGCGAAAGCTGTGGTGGCTGCAACACATCTTTGCCTGAACGACCGCCATCGCGGGCAAGCCCGCTCCCACAGGGTTTGCCAGTGTCTGGCCGAGGTCTAGAGGAAACCCTATGAGCCTACTGACACGCCTGCTGGCGCGCGGCACTGTCGTGCTCGCCAGTTCGGCCTCCAAGCTGCAATCGCTGCAAATGCGCCTCACCGCCGGTGAAGTGAACGACGACATGGAGCACTTCGAACCCTACGGCTTCACCAGCCACCCGCTGGCCGGTGCCGAAGGCGTCGTCACGTTTCTCGGCGGCGACCGTTCCCACGCCATCGCCCTGGTGGTCGCCGACCGCCGTTACCGCCTGCAATCGCTGGCGGCCGGCGAAGTGGCGATCTACACCGACGAAGGCGACAAGATCCACTTCAGGCGCGGGCGGATCATCGACATCGAAACCTCAACTTTGAACATCCGCGCCAGCACCGCCGTGAACTTCGAGACGCCGGTGATCAACCAGACCGGCAAGATCGTTTCCAAAGGCGATCAAGTGGCCGGCGGCATCAGCCAGATCAAGCACGTGCACGTTGGCGTGCAGGCGGGCAGTGGCCAGACCGGCACGCCGGCGGGAGGTCAGTGATGCTGTTCAGTCAGAACCTTCACGCCGCGCTGACCCGCTCGGTGCTGATCAGCCTGTTCACCTGGCGCCGCGCCGCCGACGACGATGCCCTCGACGACGAGGAGCGTTTCGGCTGGTGGGGCGACACCTTTCCCACCGTGGCTAACGACCGCATCGGCTCAAGGCTGTGGCTGTTGCGCCGGGTCAAGCTGACCCGCCAGACCCAGATGGACGCCGAGTTCTATGCCCGCGAAGCCTTGCAATGGCTGATCGACGACGGCCACTGCAGCGCCATCGACATCATCAGCGAACGCCTCGACGCCCAGCGCCTGAACCTGCGCACGGTCCTGACCCTGGCCGACGGCGAGCGCCTGGACATCAACCCCGATAACAGTTGGCAGGTGATTTATGCCGTTTGAAACCCCTTCGCTGCCGGTGCTGATCAAGCGCACTCAAAGCGACCTGGCCGGCGATTCGCTGCGCCAGTCCGATGCGCAAGTCCTGGCCCGCACCGTCGGTGGTGCGGCTTACGGTCTGTATGGCTACCTTGACTGGATTGCCGAGCAGATCCTGCCCGACACCGCCGACGAATCGACCCTGGAACGCATCGCCGCGCTGCGCTTGAATCAGCCGCGCAAACCGGCGCAAGTCGCTACCGGCAGCGTCAGTTTTACCGCGACCGCGGGCGCTGTGCTGGACGTTGATACGCTGCTGCAATCGAGCGATGGCCGTACCTACAGAGTCACTACTGCCCGCACTACCGTCAATGGCAGCAACACCACCACGATTGCGGCGCTGGATGCTGGCAGTCTCGGTAATGCCGATGCCGGACTGGCGCTGGCTCCGGTGCAGCCGGTTACCGGTGTGGTCGGCAACAGCTTTGTCGTGCTGGCGCCGGGCCTCAGCGGCGGCGTGGCGCGGGAAAGTCTGGAGTCGCTGCGTTCGCGGGTGATCCGGTCCTATCGCGTCATTCCTCACGGCGGTTCGGCCAGCGACTATGAAACCTGGGCACTGGAAGTGCCGGGTGTGACACGGGCCTGGTGCCGGGGCGGCCAGCTCGGGCCGGGCACGGTGACGGTGTTCATCATGCGTGATGAAGATCCGCAACCGGTGCCCAACGATGAGCAGTTGGCGGAAGTTCAGGATTACATCGAACCGCTGCGTCCGGTGACGGCGCAAGTGAATGTGCAGCGACCGATTCAAGTGCCGGTGGTGTACAGCTTCAAGAGTGTCAACCCGGACACCACCGCCGTGCGCGCTGCCATCGAATCGCAACTGCGGGACCTGCACAACCGTGAAGCCGATCTGGGTGTGCCGTTGCTGATCAGCCATATCCGCGAAGCCATCAGCAGCGCCGGCGGTGAGTACGATCACACCTTGACCGCGCCGGCCGCTGACGTGCCTGCCGGTAAAAGCGAGCTGCTCACCTTCGGAGGTTGCGTATGGGGGGCATAAGATCCGCTGCGCAATATCAGGCGCAGCTTCGCGCATTGCTACCCAGTGGCCCGGCATGGGATCCGGAGCGCGTGCCGGAGCTTGAGCAAGTGCTGCAAGGCGTCGCCGTCGAACTGGCACGCCTCGATGCCCGCGCCGCCGACCTGCTCAACGAGATGGACCCGGCCGGCGTCAGCGAACTGGTGCCGGACTGGGAGCAGGTAATGAACCTGCCCGACCCGTGCCTCGGCGCCACGCCGCTGTTCGACGACCGTCGCCTCGCTGTACGCCGCCGCTTGCTGGCGGTCGGCAGCCAGGCCGTCGGCTACTACCTGGAAATCGCCAAAAGCCAGGGTTATCCCAATGCCACCATCACCGAACTCGAAGCCCCGCGCATGGGCCGTTCGCGCTTCGGTGCGGCGCACTGGGGCACTTGGGAGGCGCAGTTCATGTGGACGCTCAACACCGGCGGCCGCCTGCTGCTCGGCCGGCGTTTCGGCGCGAGCTATTGGGGCGAGCGCTTTGGCGTGAATCCGGGCTCGGCGCTGGAATGCCTGATCCATCGGGCGGCGCCGGCGCACACCAGGGTGCACATCAATTATGACTAGGGAATAACGCAATGGATTATCCGAAGAGTGTGCCCAGCGCCGGTCTGGTGAATGGGAAGTTTATCGATGAAAACCCGCTGATCGGGACACCGGGATCGCTGATCCCTGCTGACTGGGGCAACGGCGTTACTCAAGAAATCATCAATGTGATCAAGGCCGGGGATCTGACCCCGGACGAGAAGAAATACGATCAGTTGTTGCAGGCTATTCAGACGGTGACGGCCAAGGGCTGGAATCTGGATTCGGCGTTGCCGATCGGGTCTTTGCCTGCGGCAACCGTGGCCACAGCGGACGGGCGTCTGGCGGTGACGCCAGCCGCGGTGTCGACCAGTGGCGGCCGAGTATCGATCCCGGCAGGCGTATTGGTCAGCCTCGGACAGGAAGTCGTGGCAGGGCAGTTGGGGCGTTCGCGTACGTTCACCACTCAGGCCTGGAGCAGTGCCGACCTGCTGCCGAGTTCGGGTTACTTTCTGCGCGCTCAGGTGATTGGCGGTGCGCTGACCTTTTACATGCAGCGCGGCACGGTCTATGACGCGACACCGGAAGGTTTGAAGGGCACGGTAAATGGCGCAGCGGGTGGTGGCTTCCAGTCGACGCCCCTGGATATCTGTCTGGCCTGGGTTGTCACCGCCGGCCCCGGTTCGGTGCCGACTGTCAGGCTGATCTACAACCGAAGCCGGTTGTCGTGGACGCAGACGGTCAATGGCAATGGAGTGGTGTATCTGCCGCTGGATCCACATGCGCGAGCGGCGCGTCTGGTGGTGGGCAATCCCACGCCGCACCCGACCGGCATCACCAGTGTGAACTTCGCGCCGGGCGGATGGCTGGGTGGCAACTATTGCTTCCTCAACCCGACCGTGGGCACCTCCAGCAACTGGGATGGCTGGGCAACGGCCGGCGGCGCCGCGCTTATTTTCTCCAGCAACGTGGTCAGCGATACGACGGTTTCGACATTGACCGCCAGCTTCGACCATAACGAATTGCGCTCACTGTGGCAGGCGTATCAGGCCGAACATACCTGGGGCGCGGGCAATGCCGCCAGTGACGAATTGCTGTTCAGCATGGGGCTCAAGAGCGTCGGTCCGGCCGATTACGCCAGCGGCATCGCGGTCAACTTTGCCGCCGCCGTCAATGTAAATTTTTCCTGGGAGTTGATCCGATGATCATCATTCAAGAACTGCATCAGTTCGAGGACGGTTTGCGCCTTGCACAGCCTTCCGCGGCTCATGATTGGGACGGCGAGCAGTGGGTCGTCAATGCCGAGAAGGTAGCGCTGCTGGATCAGCAGGAAATCGAACGCCTTTGCGCCAATGTCGATGCCGCCGCCGACAGCGCGCGCACCGCACTGGCAGGTGATCCACTCAAAGCCCTGGAATACGCCCAGGCCGCCATCGACGCTCAGGCCTTCCAGGACGCCGGCTACCCGAAAAAGGAAGTGCCGCTGTCCGTCGCTGCCTGGGTCGCCAAGGGCCGTTCGGCGAAGCAGTCCGCCGAGCAGATTCTCGACAAGGCCGCCCAGCTCAGCGACAGCCTGCTGACCCTGCGCACCTTGCGCCTGAAGGCCAAGACCCAGATTCGTGCTTGCGCAGGCAAAGGTCAGATGGATCAGGCTCGCACTGCCGCCGATGAAGCGCTGCAGGCCATTCATCAACTGACGGCCAACCCGGCTCCGTAATCGCCATTCGCTTCACCCAAGCCCACTTCATTGTGGGCTTTTTATTTTCAGGAACAGAAACGCTAGCGCCGTTGCGAAAGTCTTCGTGCCGCCACGTTTCATTTGTCATGACAGAGGAACGAGTACCCATGGATTACCCAAAAAGTGTCCCCAGCGTCGGCCTGGTCGATGGCCGCTTCGTCGATGAAAACCCGGTGGCGGGAACGCCCGGGTCGTTGATTCCGGCGGTGTGGGGCAACAGCGTTACACAAGAGATTCTCAACGTGATTACCGGCGCCGGGCTGGCAGCCGCCGAGACCGATACAGCTCAGTTGTACAAGGCGATTCAGTCGATCGTCGGCAACACCAGTCCGATGCGATCAGTCATTACACGATTGGCGGCTTCCAAAACATTGTCCGCGCAAGAGCTCGGCCTGGTGCTGATTGACGGCAGTCCCGGAGCCTTGACCCTTTTGTTGCCTCCCGCCGACGTCGCTCTTGGCGTGCGTGACGTGATTGTTCGTCGCGTGGACAACAGCGGAAACCGTATGGTCATCCAGGCCTCCGGCACTGACCGCATACGCTTTCACACCCATCTCTCGCCGAGTGGTTATCCATTCTTTGTATTGATGGGCGGCGGTGACTGGTGGCATTTGCGCAGCGACGGTGCTGGCAGTTGGTGGCCTGTGGGGCGCTTCGACAACACGCCACTGGGGCGGCCGTTTTTTGAAACCACCATCGTGCTCAGTCCCGGTGGATATGGTGCGCTGAACGGCACGCTGATGAATCGTGCCGAATGGCCTTGGCTGTGGGACCACGCGCAGCGCTCCGGAATGCTCAATACCGAAGCCACCCGCGTGGGCAACGAGGGCAACTGGACGCCGGGTGATGGTGCGCTGACATTTCGAGGCCCGGAGTTGCGTGGCGAGTTCCTGCGCGTACTGGACGAAGGCCGCAACGTCGACTCGGGCCGCATGATGGGCAGCAACCAGGCGGGTACGGTGCACTCGTATGCCATGGGGGCTCAGGGCGGGGGAGCCATTGGCTCACGTTGGTCTGACAGTCTGGCGGCGGTCGGCGCGCAGACTCACGAAACGAAAACCTACTCCACGCCTACCAACGGAGGCCCGATCTACCCTGCCGGCACCAGCTATCAGATGGATACGGCCAACACGCTTTTGTATTCCTTCTCATCCCGTCCCCGCAACGTTGCCTATCCCGGCCGCATGAAAATCATCTGAGGTTTTTTCAATGTTCAATTATCTGGTCGATGAAGCTGGCGCTCTGGTGGGGCCGGTGGAGTTTTTCGTGACGCCCGGAATCGGCGTTCAATTACCAGCCAATGCCGTTCAACTGGCTTACGAGTTGCCGGCGGCAGAGCAGGGGCGCACGTGGGCGATGTCCAACGGCGTTCCGCGTGAACTGATTGATCTGCGCGGCATCGTGTACCGCAAGGACAACGGTGCCCAGCAGACCTGGAGCGAATTGGGTGCGCTGACGGATGAGTTCACCGCGCAACCTTGCCCGGACGCGTTTCATGTCTGGCAGGACAACGGGTGGGTGCTCGATGAGCAACGACACCGGTCGGATCTCACTACCAAAGTCCTCAATCAACGCGACACGCTGCTGCGCGACGCCGTCCTGCGCATCGCCCCCCTGCAATACGCCGAAGACATCGGCGATGCCAGCCACGAAGAGCAACTGCAATTGCTCGAATGGAAGCTCTACAGCGTGGAGCTGAACCGCATCGAAAAACAGGCCGGTTTTCCCGGCGAAGTCACTTGGCCGACGGTGCCCGGCGCAAGCGTAACCAACTGATTGCAGCACAGGGAACAGCATCTACGCGATCGACCAACTCTTCGCGCCTGAGTTTGTCGCGGCGATGGTTCCGGTGCCCGAGGGCGTCAACGTTGAAATCGGTGAGCCAATGATCCTGCCGCGAGCCCGTTCAGACCTTCGCTGAACGGCCGGCGGAGCCTGCAGGGTTCACGGCAGTTTCTGCCTGACGCAACCGGATGCCGGTGTATTCACATTCAGGAGACAGGTAATGGATTATCCAAAAAACATTCCCAGCGCAGGTTTGGTGAATGGCAGGTTTGTTGACGAAAACCCTCTGACCGGAACACCAGGTTCGTTGATTCCGGCGAGCTGGGGAAATGGCGTGACACAAGAGATTCTTGAAGTCATCAAGAGCGCAGGGACGGCCGCCGATGAAAGTGATAACACTCAGCTCAGGGCGGCAATCGATACGCTGATCTCGAAGAAGCAAAGCGACAGTCTGGCCAGTCAGGAAGACGCTGAGGCGGGGATCAGCAACAACCGGTTGATGACGCCGTTACGAGTGTTTCAATCCATAGCGAAAAAGATGCAACAGGCGACAGAGTCGCTGATGGGGATTGCAAAAGTTGCTTCTCAGGCAGAGGTCAACGCCGGTGTCAGTGACACCTCTGTCGTGACCCCTAAAAAACTCAGGCTCGGGTTCATGGTGAGGCTGGGGGCATCGGGTTACGTCGTTTTCCCCTCGTGGATGGGTGGAGTGATTATCCAGTGGATCACCGGGGGGGCCAGCCAGGCGGGGAATAACGGTTACGGCGATCTGAACCTATGGCCGCTGGTCTTTCCCAACGCACTGTTCCTTGCAGTCGCTACCCATGAAGGCACGGCAGCCGGAACGCAGCTGATCTGGAACAACAACGCGACCGTGAGTCGGCAGGCAGGCATCAATGTTCGTTGTCCTGAATGGCCGTCAGGCTCCATTGCCGCTCGTGTCATCGGAATAGGATATTGAGTATGTATTACTTTTCTCCGGCCACTTCCGGCTTTTATCACTCCGATCTACACGGCACCAACATCCCCGCGGACGCGTTTGAATTAAGCGAAGGCGAGTATTGCGCGCTGGTCTCGAACGCTCCAAAAGGAACCGTGCTTGGCCTGACTGCCAACGGACGCCCGGAACGGGTGCTACTGGCTGAACAAACTCTTGATGCCACAGAACGGGCCTGGCGAGACAAGGTATTGGATCGCACTCAGTGGCTGGTTCTTCGCGATGCCGAAGAGCTGGAAATCGGCGAGGGCACCACACTGCGCGCCGAAGAATTCAAACAACTGCTCGCCTACCGACAGGACCTGCGCGACTGGCCCAATGATCCGGAGTTTCCGGATGCGCGTTCGCGTCCGCTAGAGCCGGATTGGCTGGAAGGTGTGCTGCGAGCAAACAACTGAGCGGATTGCCCGATGCGGCAACACCGGACTATCAAGGAAAATCATTATGGACTACCCAAAAAGTGTCCCGGGGTCAGGTCTGGTCGACGGCAGATTCGTCGACGAAGACGCGATCGCCGGCACCCCTGGATCGTTGATACCTGCGAGCTGGGGCAACAGCGTTACTCAGGAAATTCTCGGCGCGATTACCGCCGCAGGCCTTAAGCCTGACGAGCAGCAGACCGATCAATTGGCGCAGGCGATTCGTCAATTGGCAAAGCCCGATCCGCTGCAACAATTTCCGGTGCAGGTGTATCGCCGGAACGTACTGATCAATGGCGGGTTTGATATCTGGCAACGCGGTCCAACCAACCTCGGGCCAAACATTGGCGGCTATGTGGCTGATCGTTTTCGTTGCGACTGGAATGGCAGTGCAGGAGTCGCCATATCTCAGCAGGGTTTTGCACCCGGTCAAACGGAAGTCGCCGACGAGCCGCGGTTTTTCCTGCGGTGGCAACAAACCCAGGCGGGAGCCGGAGCCACCGTACACAGAATCTCCCAAGCTATTGAGTCGGTACGAACCCTGGCAGGTAAAAACGCCACCGTTACATTCTGGGCCCGGTCCGATGCTGCCCGGCCATTAAGAGTGTCGGTTACTCAGAACTTCGGTTCTGCAGGCTCCGAATCTGTTGAAAGAACAATCGATATTTTCCAGTTGGGCACATCGTGGAAGAAGTACAGCGCAACGTTTCAAGTCTCGGGCATTGCCGGGAAAATGCTGGGCGCCAGCAACTTTCTGAGGCTTGCGTTTGACCTGCCTTTGAATGTGCTGCAGACCGTGGATCTGGCGCAGATCCAAATGGAGGAAGGACCGGTATCCACACCTTTCGAGTATCGTCCAGTGGCTGAAGAGTTGATGCTTTGCCAGCGTTACTTCGAGAAGTCCTTTGCCACTTCGTTGCAGGTACGGGCGAACAATGGCTCTAGCACCTGCATTTCAACGTTCACGCAAGCGGCGCCTGCCAATAGCGGTCAGTTCGCGATGACGACAGGCATGTTGGTGCAAAAGAGGGTGTTACCTACCGTCGTCATGTATTGCCCTGGCAATACCAGCAATCAGGTGTGGAATCAGGCCGTGGGGCCATGTACCGGCAGTATTGTGCAGGGATTGACGGAGCGTGCCATTTCGTTTGCCACCGTTACCCCGGTCGGCAGCTTGCCCGGTCAGACCTTGCAGATCGAATGGACTGCCGACGCCGAATTTTAGGAGAAACCATGAGTTATCAATTGACCGCCAACGGCGTTCTTCGTCTGAGCGACCTGGCATATGTTCCACAGGATCCTGCCAATAGGGATTGGCTGGAATATCAAGCGTGGCTGTTGTCCGGTGGCCAGGTGTTGCCCTCGAATGAAGCATTTGAGGAGTCTGCACCGAACAGCACCCTGACAACTCTGGCAAAAAAATGGCTGGGGGGCGTTGGTCGCCAACCGTGATTCAATCGGCGTATCCAGGGAGGATCGAGCATTATGCAAATTACTGAAGACAACCTACTCACCATCATGCCCAACGCCCGCCGCCAAGCGGGCGTTTTTGTTTCTGCACTCAACGATGCCATGGCTCGCCATCGTATCGACACGCCCAAGCGCGCGGCGGCGTTTCTCGCGCAAATCGGACACGAGTCGGGGCAGTTGCAGTACGTGCGCGAGCTGGGTAACAACCAATACCTGAGCAAGTACGACACCGGTACGCTGGCCTTGCGTCTGGGTAACACGCCCGAGGCCGATGGCGACGGGCAGAAGTATCGAGGGCGCGGACTGATCCAGATCACCGGCCGCACCAACTATCGCCAGTGCAGCCTCGGGCTGTTCGGTGACGAGCGCTTGCTGGCGCTGCCGGAACTGCTGGAACAACCGCAATGGGCGGCCGAATCCGCGGCGTGGTTCTGGGCGCAGAACGGCCTGAACGCGCTGGCCGACCGTGATGAGTTCAACAGCATCACCCGGCGTATCAACGGCGGGTTGAACGGATTGCAGGATCGCCTGGAACTCTGGGGGCGGGCGAGGGCGGTGTTATGCCTGCCTTCGGTCTGAGCGTCTGGCGGCTAGTGGGCATGGTGCTGCTGGCCGCAGGTTCGGCGGCGCTGGCCTGGCAGTTTCAGGACTGGCGCTACGGCCGCCAACTGGCCGAACAGGCCCGGCAGCATGCCGAAACCCTCAACCAGCTGACTCAGGCTGCCGCCTCGGCGCAGCAGGCCGAGCAGGACAAGCGCCTGGCCCTGGAGCAACGGCTCGCGGCCAGTGAACAAACCCACTACCGAGCACTGAACGATGCCCAACGTGATCAGGATCGCCTGCGCGATCGTCTTGCCACTGCTGATCTGCGCCTGTCAGTCCTCATCGACGCAGGCGACGCTGCCCAAGGCTGCGGTGTGCCAGCCGCCTCCGGCGCCAGCAGCGTGGATCATGCAGCCGTACGCGCCCGACTTGACCCGGCGCATGCTCGACGAATTGTCGCCATCACCGGCGAAGGCGACCGCGGACTGATTGCCTTGCAGGCCTGTCAGGCCTATATCAGAGCGCTGGCGCCTGCACATTTTGAATAAGCTTGTGTATTGAAAGCGCAACCGGCTCGTGTACGGTGGTACCCATTCCATCCGATCCGGAGCGCGCCGTGAAAGAAATCACTCAACTGGCGGCCGAACTTGGCCGACGTCTGCAGTTGCTCAATGCCCACGTCACTACGGCCGAGTCCTGCACCGGTGGCGGGATTGCCGAAGCCATCACCCGCATTCCAGGGAGTTCGGCGTGGTTCGAGGCCGGCTACGTGACGTACTCCAACCGACAGAAAACCCAGCAACTGAATGTCCCCGCCGAACTGTTCGGCACGGTGGGTGCCGTGAGTCGCGAAGTGGTCGAAGCCATGGTGCGCGGTGCGCAGAAACACAGCCGAGCGCGTTTTGCCGTAGCGGTCAGCGGTATCGCCGGGCCGGACGGCGGTTCACCGAACAAGCCGGTGGGCACGGTGTGGCTGGCCTGGGGTGTGGGTGATGCGGTTTCCAGCGAGGTTCAGCACTTCCCCGGCAACCGCGATGAAGTCCGCCGACAAACGGTGAAGGCCGCGCTAGAGGGGCTCTTGCGACTAGCGGCACGAGAAATCGAAAATCAGGGGTAGGCGATCCGCGAACGCTGTGGAATAATACTGGCTACTTATACAGGTGTTGGCCGTCAGGCCTTATTGATTACGTGAGGACTTTAATGGACGACAACAAGAAGAAAGCCTTGGCTGCGGCCCTGGGTCAGATCGAACGTCAATTCGGCAAGGGTGCCGTAATGCGTATGGGCGATCAGGATCGTCAGGCGATCCCGGCCATTTCCACCGGCTCTCTGGGTCTGGACATCGCGCTCGGCATCGGCGGCCTGCCAAAAGGTCGTATTGTTGAAATCTACGGTCCTGAATCTTCCGGTAAAACCACACTGACGCTGTCCGTGATCGCCCAGGCTCAAAAAGCCGGCGCGACCTGCGCCTTCGTCGACGCCGAACACGCCCTCGACCCTGAGTATGCCGGCAAGCTGGGCGTCAATGTCGACGACCTGCTGGTTTCCCAGCCGGACACCGGCGAGCAGGCCCTGGAAATCACCGACATGCTGGTGCGCTCCAACGCCGTTGACGTGATCATCGTCGACTCCGTGGCCGCCCTGGTGCCGAAGGCTGAAATCGAAGGCGAAATGGGTGACATGCACGTGGGCCTGCAAGCTCGTCTGATGTCCCAGGCGCTGCGTAAAATCACCGGTAACATCAAGAACGCCAACTGCCTGGTAATCTTCATCAACCAGATCCGCATGAAGATCGGCGTGATGTTCGGCAGCCCGGAAACCACCACCGGTGGTAACGCGTTGAAGTTCTACGCCTCGGTTCGTCTCGACATCCGCCGTACCGGCGCGGTGAAGGAAGGCGACGAAGTGGTTGGTAGCGAAACCCGCGTCAAGGTCGTGAAGAACAAGGTTGCTTCGCCGTTCCGTCAAGCCGAGTTCCAGATTCTCTACGGCAAGGGTATCTACCTGAACGGCGAGATGATCGACTTGGGCGTGCTGCACGGTTTCGTCGAGAAGTCCGGCGCCTGGTATGCCTATGAAGGCACCAAGATCGGTCAGGGCAAGGCCAACTCGGCCAAGTTCCTGGCAGACAACCCGGAAGTCGCGGCCAAGCTCGAGAAGCAACTGCGTGACAAGCTGCTGTCGCCAGCCGTGATCGCTGATTCCAAGGCTTCTGCGGTCAAAGAGACCGAAGATGACCTGGCTGACGCTGACATCTGATTGCACCGATGACAACCGCCGTACTCGATACCCTCGTCGCGGTGCGGCGAACTGCAATGGACCTGCTCGCACGCCGCGAGCACGGTCGAGTCGAGCTGACGCGTAAGCTGCGTCAGCGTGGCGCTCCACCCGAGATGATCGAAACAGCCCTCGACCGATTGACGGAAGAAGGCCTGCTTTCCGAAGCCCGTTATCTGGAAAGCTTTGTTTCTTACCGCGCCCGTTCAGGCTATGGCCCGTTGCGGATTCGAGAAGAACTCAGCCAGCGCGGCCTGCAGCGTGCCGATATCGAACTTGCCTTGCGCGAGAGCGGTATCAGTTGGCAGGAACAGCTAACAGACACGTGGCAAAGGAAGTTCTCTGGACAACTTCCCGTCGACGCCAAGGAGCGAGCCAGGCAAGGCCGGTTTCTGGCATACAGGGGGTTCTCAATGGAGATGATCAACCGCTTGTTCAGCGGCAGAGGGATGGACGATTAAAACGATTCAATAAAAAACGGCCCGCTATTTCGATAGCGGGCCGTTTTTTTTTGCCTTCAGATTACCTTCGACGGTTCGCGGTTGTGCTGCGTCGTTTGAGGCCTGGACTGGGCCCAGTTTTCCGGCAGGTTGATGAAATCCACCAGCTCACGCAGGCGCCCGTGATCCCGGGCGTTGAAGGCGAAGGCCAGCCGGACCAGATGACTGTATTGCGCCTCGTCGTGTTCCTCGCCACTGTAGGCGTGTTGATGGAACCGGTCACTCAGACACAGATCGGCAAAGGCTTCCTGCATATGATCAAGGGCCTGATCGCTCAGCTTGTGGTTCATGCGAATGACAAACTGCCGCTTGAGCCAACGGCTGGAATGGAAGTTGCCGTAGAACTGATTGATCTGTTCCACCGCCTCATCAACGCTGTAGACCAGCCGCATCAGTTTCAGATCGGTTGGCAGGATGTAGCGGTTTTCCTCCAGTTGCTGGCGGATGAAATCCAGTGCTCCTTGCCAGAACGTGCCCCCCGGCACATCCAGCAATACCACCGGCACCAGTGGGCTCTTGCCGGTCTGGATCAGGGTCAGGACTTCCAGTGCTTCGTCCAGCGTACCGAAGCCACCGGGGCACAGCACCAACGCGTCGGCTTCTTTGACGAAGAACAGTTTGCGCGTGAAGAAAAAGTGAAACGGCAGCAGATTGCCGGTGCCATTCACGGTGGGATTGGCATGCTGTTCGAAGGGCAGGGTGATGTTGAATCCCAGGCTGTTGTCGCGGCCCGCTCCTTCATGGGCAGCCGCCATGATTCCACCGCCGGCACCGGTAATGACCATCATGTCCGATCTGGCCAGGGCTGCGCCCAGTTCACGGGCCATGGAGTACAGCGGATGCTCGACGGGGGTGCGCGCCGAGCCGAATACGGTGACCTTGCGCCGGCCCCTGAACTGCTCAAGCGTGCGGAACGCCTGCTCCAGCTCCCGCAGGGCTTGCAGGGTGATCTTGGCGTTCCAGCGATTGTGGTCTTCCTGGGCCATGCGCAGCACGGTCAGGATCATGTCGCGGTAGATGGGAATATTCGGACTGTTGGGTGAAACCAGGTTGAGTTGTTCTTCGACCTTGCCGGTGAGGTCGTGGCCGCTTTCCTGAAAATGACGGCTGAGCAGGTCATTCGGTTGGTAAGGCATGCAACTTCTCCTTCTGCACAGAGCCTTCGGCCCTGACGTGCGGCGTCAGTGCCGCGCTGCAAGAAAAAACAAACGCCCGGCAGCTCCTTTCCTGCCGTGAAGTGATCAACGTGAATACTTTGAATCTAGACCCTCGAAGCATTTTTCGCTGCATCCAGCATTGCGCCACAAAGTCTTGCCTGGCAACTGCTTATTGTCGTTTTGCGAAGTGCTTTCACCGCTCGTCCGATGTCGCACCGAGGGCAAAATGCTCTGATTTACTAAGTTAAAGGCGCCGTACGACAACTTTGCGTCAGCGAGCGTACGCAAGGTGCATGCGATTCAAGGATTTGCGGGTGGCAAGGAGGCAGGACACATGACCAGAGTCATTCTGGAGATCGATACACAACTGTATCGAATGTTGAAGGCATCGGCCGAGACCAATCATGTGAGTCTCGAAGAGGAGTGCTGCCGACGTCTTTCGGGAGGGGAGCGCCGCTCGCGCTATCTGCAGGCTTTACTGGCCGAACTGCGCGCCGAGGATGAACAGCGGCGCGCCAATTCGCGGTGATTACTTTTTCTTCGCCGGGGCCGCTTTCGGGCAGTCCGATTCCTGATAACTGGCCGAACCGATGGCCCTGTTGGTCTTCACTTCGCTGAAGTCATAACGCATGACGGCCCCTTTGGCCATCAACTTGCGGTACGACGGGTTGTTGCAGACCGAAGCACCCAGCTGGAAATACACGGCCTTGGGATCGGCACGCATCTTGTCGGCATGACTTGCCTGGACGCTCAGGTGGTTGATCAGCGTGGTGCCTTCGACGGTGTAACCCTGATCGAGGATGTCTTCGTTGATCGCCCGTGGCGTGCCGACGCTGCTTTGTGCAGCGACGTTTTGCAGCTCTTTGTTCAGGTTCTGCTCTTTCAGGGACGCAGCCTGTACGCTGAAGGACAACGCCAGCGCGATGGCCGCGGTAGGAACGATAAGGCGCAGCATGAAACTCTCCTGATTCAGTGACTGGTGGTTCGACCAGCCCCGGGGCTGTGCGTTCAGTGGCGGCGAATTATAGGGGAGCCGGTCGGGAGGGTACAGGCTTGTGCTCGTTGCTCTGATAAACTGCCGGCCTTTATTGCCTTGCCGAGAGTTGTTCGTGTCGAGTTTTCCTGTCAGTCGGCGTCGCCCGCAATGAACCATGCCCCCAACGCCGTGGCCCGCCTGCGCGATCAGCGCGAGGACGAGGGAATCAAGCCGATCCAGGCCCGTGGTTTTCGCTCCGAGCGTTGCCGCGACTGCCGGGTAATCATCAGCCATTGCCTGTGCGCCTGGCGCCCGACCGTTGAAACCCGCTCCGGTGTCTGCCTGATCATGACCGGCAAGGAAGTGTTCAAGCCAAGCAACACAGGCTGGTTGATCGCCGACATCGTGCGGGACAATCACGCCTTCATCTGGTCGCGGACCGAACCGGACGAGCAACTGCTGGCGCTGTTGAACGACCCGCAATGGCAGCCGTATCTGGTGTTTCCCGGCGAGTACGTCGAGCCTTCGCGGGTGACCAATACCGTGGATCTCGATAGCAGCAAGCGTCCGCTGTTCATTTTGCTGGACGCGACCTGGACCGAGGCGCGCAAGATCTTCCGCAAGAGCCCGTACTTCGATCGCCTGCCGATCCTCAGTCTGCTGCCCGACAAGCTGTCGCGTTATCGCCTGCGCCGCTCGACCCGCAGCGAGCACCTGTGCACCGCCGAAGTCGCGGCGCTGTGCCTGGAACTGGCGGGTGACACAGATGCCGCCTCGGCGCTGGACGCCTATTTCGATGTGTTCAGCCAGCATTACCTGGGCGCCAAGCAGCAGCTTGAGGTGAATGTATCGACACCGGCCCATGCCGAGTTGTTGCCTTTTATAGCAAACCCGCAGCCGGTGCCGGCCTGATCCTGGCCCATACTGCTAAAGCAGTGGCCGTGTTGCTTGACCACCCCGGCTTCGCTGGGCATGCTTGGCGCCGATTGGGGTACGGCCAAGGTTTGAAACGCCGTTTTTGTCCGTGATTGGCGTTGAACGTGCCCCTGTGGATGCCGCCGCACAAGCGTCGGCATCTTGAGTTGCCTTGGCGAGTCCCGAATGCATCGGGTCTGCCATCAAAAACAGGATCATTTGAAAAATGGCCACATACGACATCCTGATTGCCGACGATCACCCTCTTTTTCGTAGCGCACTGCATCAAGCGGTGACGATGGGCCTTGGTCCGGATGTACGAATGGTGGAAGTGGCGAGCATCGCCGAGCTGGAGGCGCGCCTGACCGAGAAGGCCGACTGGGATCTGGTGCTGCTGGACCTGAACATGCCGGGCGCTTTCGGGTTTTCCGGGCTGGTGATGTTGCGCGGACAGTACCCGCAGATTCCGGTGGTGATGGTCTCGGCGCAGGAAGAAGCTTCGGTGATGGTCAAGTCGCGGGAGTTCGGTGCCAGCGGTTTCATTCCCAAGTCGAGCGACCTGAGCGTGATTCAGGAAGCGGTACGCAAAGTGCTGGATGGCGATGTGTTCTGGCCGCCCCAGGCGTTCGAGGCCGTCAGTGTTTCCGACGAGGCCAAGGCTGCCAGCGATGGCCTGGCGAGCCTTACGCCCCAGCAGTTCCGGGTGCTGACCATGGTCTGCGAAGGCTTGCTCAACAAGCAGATTGCTTATGAGTTGAGCGTATCGGAAGCGACCATCAAGGCCCACGTCACGGCGATCTTTCGCAAGCTGAACGTGCGGACCCGCACCCAGGCGGCTTTACTCTTGCAACAACTTGAGTCAATTCCGAGCCAGTAATACCAGGCCTCTTCACGCTTTTTTGACTTTCGTTGAACTAGCTTCCCCACTTCTTTTTGGTCGGTTGTGTATTTTATGTCACCTTTCAAGGGCCAGACGGGCCTCAAACGCATCCTCAACGCTTCCGGTTACTCGCTGGACGGCCTGCGCGCAGCCTTCACCGGCGAAGCGGCGTTCCGTCAGCTGGTGCTGCTTAACGTAGTACTGATTCCGCTGACGTTCTTCCTGAATGTCAGCCGTGTCGAGCAGGCGTTGCTGATCGCCGTGTGCCTGCTGGCGCTGATCGTCGAGCTGCTGAATTCCGCAGTGGAGGCGGCTATCGACCGCATTTCCCTGGAACTGCACCCGCTGTCCAAGAATGCCAAGGACATGGGCAGCGCCGCGCAATTCGTGGCACTGAGCATGATTGCCCTGGTGTGGGCGGTGATTCTGCTTTAAGCGATTGTCGGCAGGACGATCTCGTCGCTGCGCTGGACCCCGGCGGTGAATGCGCGGCACAGATCGAGAAACTCGCGCATGGCGGAGGTCTGGTACTTCTGTTTGTGCCAGATGAAGTAGAACTGCCGCGCCAGATCCAGATCCGGCGTCTCCACCGGTACCAGACTGCCGCGCCGAAAGGCATCACGCAGCGCCAGGCGCGAAATACAGCCAATCCCCAAACCTGATTCCACGGCGCGTTTGATCGCTTCGGTGTGTTCCAGCTCCAGACGAATGTTCAGCGCACTGCGATGGTGACGCATGGCCTGATCGAAAGTCAGGCGGGTGCCGGAGCCTTGTTCGCGCAGAATCCACGCTTCGTGGGTCAACTCCTCCATCGTCGCGCTACCGCGTTTGGCCAGTGGATGCTGCGGGGCGCAGAACACCACCAGTTCATCCTCGACCCAGCTCTGCACTTCGATGTCCGGATAGCTGCAATCGCCTTCGATTAGACCCAGATCAATTTCGTAATGCGCCACCTGTTGCACGATATTGGCAGTGTTCTGCACATGCAGCTTTACCTGGCTTTCCGGGTGACGCTGCATGAAGCCGCCGATCAACAGGGTGGCCAGGTAATTGCCAATGGTCAGGGTCGCGCCCACCGACAGCGAGCCGAAACCGGATTTGCCGTTGAGCAGGTCCTCGATTTCCTTGGCCTGATCGAGCAGGGCCACCGCTTGCGGCAGCAATTGCTTGCCCAGGGCGTTGAGGCTCAGGCGTTTGCCGGCGCGATCGAACAGCTGGCAGCTGGACTGGCGCTCCAGTTCGGTGATGGAAGTGCTGGCGGCCGATTGCGACAGGTTGAGCAGACCCGCAGCACGGGACACGCTTTCCTGCTGGGCGACAGCGACGAAGACTTGCAGTTGACGAAGAGTAAATCGCATATCGATATAACCGATAACCCTTATCTTAATAATCCAGTTAACAGATATTGTCGGCGCTATTAGAATGCGATGCAATTGCGCACCGTCGGCATCCTTCAACGCGAGCCGGGCAAGCGCAGATCAATCTCCAGGAGTCCCACGTACATGAGCAACATGAACCACGAGCGTGTCCTCAGTGTTCATCACTGGAACGACACTCTGTTCAGCTTCAAGTGCACCCGCGATCCGGGCCTGCGCTTCGAGAACGGTCAGTTCGTGATGATCGGCCTGCAACAGCCTAACGGCCGCCCGCTTATGCGCGCTTACTCGATCGCCAGCCCGAACTGGGAAGAGCATCTCGAGTTCTTCAGCATCAAGGTGCCTGATGGTCCGCTGACCTCCCAGCTGCAGCACCTGAAGGAAGGCGACGAGATCATCATCTCGAAAAAACCTACCGGCACCCTGGTGCTCGACGACCTGAACCCGGGCAAGCACCTGTACCTGCTGAGCACCGGCACCGGTCTGGCGCCGTTCATGAGCGTGATCCAGGACCCGGAAACCTACGAGCGCTTCGAGAAAGTGATCCTGGTTCACGGTGTTCGTTACGTCAACGAAGTCGCCTACCGCGAATTCATCACCGAGCACCTGCCGCAGAACGAGTTCTTCGGCGAAGCGCTGCGTGACAAGCTGATCTACTACCCGACCGTGACCCGCGAGCCGTTCGAGAACCAGGGCCGTCTGACCGACCTGATGCGCAGCGGCAAGCTGTTCAGCGACATCGGCCTGCCACCGATCAACCCGCAGGACGACCGCGCGATGATCTGCGGCAGCCCGAGCATGCTCGACGAGACCAGCGAAGTGCTCGACAGCTTCGGCCTGAAGATCTCGGCGCGTATGCGCGAGCCGGGTGACTACCTGATCGAGCGTGCATTCGTCGAGAAATAATCCCGACGATGCCGATAGAAAAGCCCGCGTTGCCTGAGAAGGCAGCGCGGGCTTTTTCGTTTCCGCGATTCAGTCAGCGGCGGGAATCACTTCCAGAACGCGGATCTGTTCGGGCGTCGGGTAGTGCCAACGAACGTCCAGATCCCAGAACTGCGCGCCGTATTCGCGTTCGGGCGCGGGCGTCTGATACGCCGGACGCGGATCCTGGGCCAGGCATTGCTCGATCAACTCGACCAGCGGCTCGGCCAGGCGCTGAGCGTGCGTGTGCGCCTGTTGCAGCGCCGCGTCCGTCCACTGCACGTCGATCAGGTGCGGCGCGGCACTGGCGATGCTGTTGGAGGCGTCAGCAATGATGTCGGCGTACGGCACGTAGGGTTTGATGTCGAGAATCGGCGTACCGTCCAGCAGGTCGATGCCGGAGATGAACAGGCGATTGGCTTCGACCTTGTCCAGTTTCACCACCGACTGACCGATGCCGTTCGGCCGGTGCGTGGCGCGGGTGGCGAACACGCCCATGGACTTGTTGCCACCCAGACGGGGAGGGCGGACCTTCAGTCGCGGCTTTTCCTCCAGCGCCTGATGGAACAGGAACAGCAGCCAGACGTGACTGACCTGCTCCAGCCCCTGCACCGCGTCGCCCTGGTCGAACGGCGCCACCAGTTCCAGCACGCCACGGGCGGCAGGGGCCAGTTGCGGCTGACGGGGGATGGCGAACTTCTCCTTGAAGCAGGAGCGGACGAAGCCGATGGGGGAGACGCTGTAAGTCATGGTCTTGGGTCAAGGCAGGAAACAGGGCGGGCATGATAACCCGGCAGGCCTTGTTGCCGACCTAAAGACTGAACCCGCCATCCAGCGGAATGACATTTCCGGTCATGTAGGCCCCGGCAGTGCTCGCCAGGCTGATCGCCAGCGCCGCCATTTCCTCTTCACGGCCCCAGCGTTTCATCGGGATCAGCGCGGTGTCTTCGGCCAACGCCTGCTGGTCGCTGACGATGTGCCGGGTCATCTTGCTCGGGAAACGCCCCGGCGCGATGACGTTGACGTTGATGTGCTGGCTCACCAGTTCACGGGCGAGGATTCGTGACAATTGATGCAGCGCCGCTTTGCTCGGCCCATAGGCGTAGGCCTGTTCACCAAAGGAAGAAATCCCCGCCACCGAACCGATGTTGATGATCCGTGCCGGATTCGCCGCCGAGCCCGCCTTGCGCAGCAACGGCAGAAACTGCTGGATGCAACTGAACACCGACGTCACGTTGAGCTGCATGACCTTTTCCCAGCCCTTGACCGGGTAGCTCTCCAGCGGCGCGCCCCAGGTGGTACCGGCGTTGTTCACCAGAATGTCCAGATGAGTGATCTGCTCGCCCAGTCGCGCGACCAGCTCTTTTACGCCTTCTTCCGTCGCCAGATTCGCCGCCATGCCCAGACAAGTGCCCAGAGCACTGAGTTCTTCAGCGGTTTGATGGCAGGCTTCAGCGTCACGGGAGCAGACGTACACACGGGCGCCGGCCTCGACAAACGCCTTGGCGATCATTTTGCCGATACCACGGGTGCCGCCGGTTACCAGGGCGGTGCGGCCTTGCAGGGAGAAATACGGGTGCATGGCGAATCCTGAGGGCTAGGGTTCAGTACACCCTAGTCGCCGGCCGCGAAAAGCGGAGCCACTATTTTTTGAGGGAATGGAGAGGCATGCATGAAAACGGCGACCGAAGTCGCCGTTTTTTCAAGGATCAGCCGCGAATGCGCAGGGTCAGGCCCTTGAGGAAATTGCGCAGCAACTGGTCGCCGCACGGGCGGTAGTTGGTGTGGCCGACCTTGCGGAACAACGCGCTCAGCTCAGGCTTGGACACCGGGAACTCGGCAGCCTTGAGGATCGCGTGCATGTCGTCTTCTTTCAGTTCGAAGGCCACGCGCAGTTTTTTCAGAATGATGTTGTTGGTCACCGGCACTTCGATCGGCTGCGGTGGACGGCTCTCGTCCTTGCCGCGCTTGAAGATCACCAGACCGTCGAGGAAGTGCGCGAGGACTTCGTCCGGGCAGCGCACGAAACCTTCTTCGTCTTCTTCCTTCTTGTCGAGCCAGGTCACCACGTCGGCAAGAGTTACGTCCATGCCACCCAGTTTGATGATTTCGACGACTTTCTTGTCGCTGATGTCGAGCATGTAGCGCACGCTGCGCAATACGTCGTTATGAACCATGTTTGCAATCCTGATCGTTCGCTGTGGGCACCGCGCAGGCGCGATGCCGGAATGTATGGCGGCAACGGGGGCCTTAGAACTTCTCTTTACCGGACAGGTAGCGCCATTGGCCGGCCGGCACCTTGCCGATCGATACGCCGCCGATGCGGATACGGCGGATGCCGACGACCTTCAACCCGACCGCTTCGCAGAACTGGGCGATGATCCCCGGCTGCGGGTTCTTCATGGCGAAGCGCAGGCGGTTTTCGTTCTGCCAGCTGGCCTTGACCGGTGGCAGCTCCTTGCCCTTGTGGGTGAGGCCATGCTGCAGGCGATTGAGGCCGTGGGCGACCATGTCGCCTTCGACTTCGACCACGTATTCCTGCTCGATCTTCGCCGCGTCGGCGGTGAGCTTGCGCAGCACCTTCCAGTCCTGGGTGAACACCAGCAGGCCGCTGGCCTTGGGTTGCAGGTCGGCGCTGGCGGTCAGGCGCAGGAAGTGCCCGCGCAGCGGTCGCTTGCCGTAGCGGTGTTCTTCGCTGAGGGTGTCGGCGCTCAGCGACTGCATCGCCGTATCGACATCCATGCCGGCCGGCACGTTGAGCAGAATGGTCACCGGCTCCGGCGCGGTGGCCTTGGCGTCCTTGTCGAGTTCGACCTTTTGGTCGCCGACCTTGAACTGCGGCTCGTCGATGACTTCGCCGTCCACGGTGACCCAGCCGCCCTCGATGAACAGTTCGGCCTCCCGGCGGGAGCAACCGACCAGTTCGATGAGGCGTTTGGAGAGGCGAATCGGGTCAGTCATGACAGGGGCCGTAACAAAAAAGGGGTGGGCATTGTACCTGCCTGGCGCCGGTTAATCGCGATTGCATTTGTACCGTGTGGCTTTTAGCCGCGTACGGCGCGCTGTTCCGGTTGTTTCAGACGCATGTGCAGCAACGGATACGGCTGGCCCATGCCATCGACTTCCGACCGTCCGATCACCTCGAAGCCCTGCTTGAAGTAAAAACCCAGGGCCTGCGGGTTCTGCTCGTTGACGTCCAGTTCATCGGCGTTGAGGTGTTCCATGGCGTATCTCAGCAGCTTTTTGCCCAGGCCCTGGCCGCGATGCTCGGGGTCGATGAACAGCATTTCGATCTTGCCCGCCGCCACGCCGGCAAACCCGGTGATGCGCTGGTGGTTGTCCTTGGTACAGATCAGCATCACTGCGTCGAGGTAGCGGGTCAGCACCAGATTGCGCAACAGCTCGATATAGCTGTCCGGCAGAAAATCATGGGTCGCGCGAACCGAGGCCTCCCAGACCCGGGTCAGTTCCTGATAATCGCTGAGTTTCGGTGTGTGAATGACCGAATGGTGACGCATGCCCGTTAGCCTCTTTGTCATTAATGAGGGAGTCCTTCCCCTCACAAACGATAGCCGTAAAAAAGCCCCGCATCTCGTAAAAGAGAGCGGGGCTTTTCGTATTTTTCGCGTTTAGATCTGTTCGGCCCAGAGGTCGTATTCGTCGGCGTCGGTCACTTTGCACCAGACCTTGTCGCCCGGCTTGAGGTTGCTGCCGTTGTCGATGAACACGTTGCCGTCGATTTCCGGAGCATCGAAGAAGCAGCGACCGACCGCGCCTTGCTCGTCGACTTCGTCCACCAGCACTTCGATCTCGCGGCCGATGCGCATCTGCAGACGGGCCGAGCTGATGGCCTGCTGGTGCGCCATGAAGCGTTCCCAGCGATCCTGCTTGACGTCGTCCGGGACGATGTCGAGGTTCAGGTCATTGGCCGGTGCGCCTTCGACCGGCGAGTACTGGAAGCAGCCGACGCGGTCGAGCTGGGCTTCGGTCAGCCAGTCCAGCAGGTACTGGAAGTCTTCTTCGGTTTCGCCGGGGAAGCCGACGATGAAGGTCGAACGGATGATCAGGTCCGGGCAGATCTCGCGCCAGTTCTTGATCCGCGCCAGGGTCTTGTCTTCGAACGCCGGGCGTTTCATCGACTTGAGGACTTTCGGGCTGGCATGCTGGAACGGGATGTCCAGGTACGGCAGGATCTTGCCGGCGGCCATCAGCGGGATCAGCTCGTCGACGTGCGGGTACGGGTAAACGTAGTGCAGACGGACCCAGACGCCGAGGGTGCTCAGTGCTTCGCACAGTTCAGTCATGCGGGTTTTCACCGGCGCGCCGTTCCAGAAACCGGTGCGGTACTTGACGTCAACGCCGTAGGCGCTGGTGTCCTGGGAAATCACCAGCAGTTCCTTCACGCCGGATTTGACCAGACGTTGAGCTTCGTCGAGCACGTCGCCGACCGGACGGCTGACCAGTTTGCCGCGCATCGACGGGATGATGCAGAAGCTGCAGCTGTGGTTGCAGCCTTCGGAGATCTTCAGGTACGCGTAGTGACGCGGGGTCAGCTTGATGCCTTGCGGCGGCACCAGGTCGATCAGCGGGTTGTGATCCTGTTTCGGCGGTACGACTTCGTGGACGGCGTTGACCACTTGCTCGTACTGCTGCGGACCGGTGACGGCCAGCACGCTCGGGTGCACGTCACGGATGTTGCCTTCTTCCACGCCCATGCAGCCGGTCACGATGACCTTGCCGTTTTCCTTGATCGCTTCGCCGATGACTTCCAGGGATTCGGCCTTGGCCGAGTCAATGAACCCGCAGGTGTTGACCACGACCACGTCGGCGTCCTGATAGGTGGACACCACGTCATAGCCTTCCATGCGCAGCTGGGTCAGGATGCGCTCGGAGTCGACCAGTGCTTTCGGGCAACCCAGAGATACGAAGCCAACCTTTGGATTGGCCGGCGCAGGAGTGGTGGACATGTCTAACCTCGGTGTTTTGTGACGTCGCTTGCCTGGTTCGGAAGCCGACGGACGGGCGCTTGAAACGCGCCTCTGATCAAAAAGTGCGCAATTCTAGCGATGAGCAACGCACTTGACCAGCTTTATGCAGGGAAATACGACGAGTGCTGCGCTATGCTTCGCGCCGTGAAGCTTTACCGATTTTTTACAGTCAACAAAACGTCTGTAACAACAGGTAAAACAGCGCATGCTGCACCACAAAGCATAGTGCTTCATTCAAAGAAGCCGGTTCGAGAATCAGGAGTGTTGGATGGGTCAGGCAAGTAGTCAGGCGGCGGGCGCCGAGCATTCGGCTGCAAAACCGCTGAGCATGCTGGTCGCGGCAGTCGGGGTAGTTTACGGCGACATCGGCACGAGCCCGTTGTACACCCTCAAAGAAGTGTTTTCCGGCGGTTACGGCGTACCAGTCAATCACGATGGAGTGCTGGGCATTCTGTCGTTGATCTTCTGGTCGCTGATCTGGGTCGTATCGATCAAGTACATGATGTTCGTCCTGCGCGCCGACAACCAGGGCGAAGGCGGGATCATGGCACTGACCGCGCTGGCACGGCGGGCGGCGGGCAAGCGCAGGACGTTGCGTTCGCTGCTGGTGGTTTGCGGCCTGATCGGCGCGGCGCTGTTCTACGGCGACAGCATGATTACCCCGGCAATTTCCGTGCTCTCGGCCATTGAAGGTCTGGGACTGGCGTTCGATGGCATCGACCACTGGGTCGTGCCGCTGTCACTGGTGGTGTTGGTGGGCCTGTTCCTGATCCAGCGTCACGGTACGGCGCGGATCGGCATTCTCTTCGGGCCGATCATGGTCACCTGGTTCCTGGTGCTCGGAGCCCTCGGCGTCTATGGCATCAGCCATTCCCCGGAAGTGCTGAAGGCACTGAACCCGATCTGGGCCGTGCGTTTCTTCATGGTGCATGCCGGCATGGGCGTGGCGATCCTCGGCGCCGTGGTGCTGGCGCTGACCGGTGCCGAAGCGCTGTATGCCGACATGGGCCACTTCGGGCGCAAGCCGATTGCCCGGGCGTGGTTCCTGTTGGTGCTGCCGGCGCTGGTGCTCAATTACTTCGGTCAGGGCGCCTTGCTGCTGGAGAACCCGGACGCCGCGCGCAACCCGTTCTACCTGCTGGCCCCGAGCTGGGCGTTGATTCCGCTGGTCGGTCTGTCGACCCTGGCCACGGTGATCGCCTCCCAGGCGGTGATCTCTGGCGCGTTCTCGCTGACCCGTCAGGCGATCCAGCTCGGTTACATCCCGCGCATGTACATCCAGCACACCTCCAGCGATGAGCAGGGCCAGATCTACATCGGCGCGGTGAACTGGTCGCTGATGGTGGGCGTGGTGTTGCTGGTGATCGGTTTTGAGTCCTCGGGCGCACTGGCCTCGGCCTATGGCGTAGCCGTGACCGGGACCATGCTGATGACCACGATTCTGGTGTCGGCCGTCATGTTGCTGCTGTGGAAGTGGCCACCGGTGCTGGCGGTGCCGGTGCTGATCGGCTTCCTGCTGGTGGACGGCCTGTACTTCGCCGCCAACGTGCCGAAAATCGTCCAGGGCGGTGCGTTCCCGGTGATCGCCGGTATCGCCTTGTTCATCCTCATGACCACCTGGAAGCGCGGCAAGCAATTGCTGGTCGAGCGTCTGGACGAAGGCGCACTGCCGCTGCCGATCTTCATCAGCAGTATCCGCGTGCAGCCGCCACACCGGGTTCAGGGCACTGCCGTGTTCCTCACCGCACGCTCCGACGCGGTGCCGCACGCGCTGTTGCACAACCTGCTGCACAACCAGGTATTACACGAGCAGGTTGTGCTGTTGACCGTGGTCTACGAAGACATTCCGCGCGTTCCACCATCCCGACGCTTCGAAGTCGAAGCCCACGGCGAAGGCTTCTTCCGGGTGATCCTGCACTTCGGTTTCACCGACGAGCCGGACGTGCCGCAGGCATTGAAACTCTGCCATCTGGACGACCTGGACTTCAGCCCGATGCGCACCACCTACTTCCTCAGCCGCGAAACGGTCATCGCCTCGAAACTCGAAGGCATGGCCCGTTGGCGTGAAGCGCTGTTTGCGTTCATGTTGAAGAATGCCAACGGCAATCTGCGGTTCTTCAATCTGCCGCTGAACCGGGTGATCGAGTTGGGGACGCAGGTGGAGATGTAAACCGGCGTCATCAAAAAGCCCCCGTCAGCCTTGCGGCTGGCGGGGGCTTTTCGCTGGTGCGCTTCAGATCACTCTGCCGGCTGATCCTTGACCTGACGCTTCTCGATCAGATCCACCAGACGCTTGGCCAACGCCGGGTAATTCTCGTCGAAGTGGTGGCCGCCGGGCAGTTTCACCGCTTCGCCCACTGCCGTTTTGTCAGTGCAGCCGCTCTCATCGGTTTCTTCGGCGCCGTAGATGCACACAACCTTGGCCGGTGGCAGCTTGGCCATTTCCGGGCCGGTGGCGGCTTCTTTGCCGGCGTTGCCGAGCCAGCCTTCGACTTCGATTTCGAAGCTGCCGGTGCGGGCGAAGGCCAGCAGGATGATTGCGTCGACGCGTTGCTGCTCGGTTTCCGGCAGGCGGTTGTAGATGGCCGGCAGGACGTCGGCACCGAACGAGTAGCCGGTCAGGATGAAGCGCTTGGTACCCCACTTCTGGCGGTAGTGCTGCATCAGTTCGGTCAGGTCCAGCGCGCTCTGTTCCGGGCTCTTGTGCTGCCAGTAGTAGCGCAGGGTGTCGATGCCGACCACCGGGTAGCCGATCTTGGCCATTTCACCGGCCACATCGCGGTCGAGATCTCGCCAGCCGCCGTCACCGGACAGGAACAGCGTCACGGTGTCCTTGGCCTGGCCAGCCGGGACTTCCACGACCGGGATCTGCAGGCCGCCGGCCGCCTTGTCACCACCGACAAGAATCTTGCGCAGTTCGTTGTTCAGCACTTGCGGCAGGTTGATGTCGTAGTCGCTGATGCTGGTTTCGGCGTTCGGTTGGTCGCGCACGAAACCGGCGCTGGTGTCGTCCGGGTTGTCGTTCCAGGCCACCAGCCAGTGGCCGTGGGCGGCGGATTTTGGCAGCAGGTGGGTGCAGCCACCTTTTTCCAGCGCCAGGTCGACCGACACGGCCTGGGCCTTGTCGTCCTTCTGTTCAGACAGCCAGCGCCAGGCCAGCACTGCGCCAGGGCCGATGCCGCTGACCAGGGTCGCCGGGCCGTTCAGTTCGCGCAGACCGCTTTGCAGTGCGCGGCTCTGCAGCAGGCAATCCTTGGGCAGAATCACCTGAACGATCTGCGCCGAGGCGCTGCGGCTCAGGGTGGTCAGTTGATTGTCGGTGAGTTTCTTGTCGTCCTCGACCGCCACAAGCACCTGGGCCTTGGGCTTGGTGCCGGGGATGAGCCGGGTCATGACGGTGCCGTCAGCCGGCGTGAGCTTTTCAAGGGTCGGTTCCGGTGCCGGGCGTTTGAGGTACCAGTAACCGCCGCCGGCAATCACGGCCAGCACGATCAGTGCGGCCAGGATGTACTTCAGGGAGCGTTGAATCATCAGCGTTTCACCAATCCAGTCAAGCCGCCCGCGATCAGGGCAGCAGTATCGGCCAGTGCCACCAGCGGATCGAGTCCGGCGGGCACCGCCATATAACGGGGTTCCCAGTCAGGCTGGAACTTGTCTTTGAAGCGGCGCAAGCCTTGGAAGTTGTACAGCTGCTCACCACGGCGGAAAACCATCGAGCCCAGACGCTGGGTCAGCGGTGCACCACGACGGGGTTGCAACCCCGACAGCGGCACCATGCCCAGGCTGAAACGCGCGTATCCGTGACTCTTGTAATGTTGAATCAGGCCGACCATCAGAAACTCCATGGTCAGCTTGGGGGCGTCCGGGTGCGAGCGCATCAGGTCGAGACTGGCCAGGTCATGGCTATAAGTCTCGAGCAGGTTGGCGAACGCCACCGGACGGCCTTCGAAGCGAATCACCGCGATGCGGAAATGCTTCAGGTAATCGTCGCTGAAACGGCCGAGGGAGAAGCCTTTCTCGCGCACGTTCTTGCCGGTCAGCCAGGCATCGGAAATCACCTTGAGCTCATCCATGGGTGCCTGGCCCGGCTCGTGGATTTCCAGCGACAGGCCGTCGCGGGTGCCGCGGTTCCAGGTGTAGCGCAGGTCCTTCATCTCTCTGCCCTTGGCATCCAGGTCAAAGCGATGCAGGTCGACCCGGGCTTCCTCGCCCAGTTTGATCGCGGTCAGACCAATGTCCATGTAGTACGGCAGGTTCTCGGCACGCACTTGATAGAACACGGGACGGGCGTGGTGGATGTCGCACAGGTCGCGGAACTGCCAGATCATTTCCGCCCGTTGCTGACCAGGGCCGATCGGGTCGTACAGCGCCACCAGGCTGCGGCCGCGACGGGCGTACATCAGAAAGGCTTCGTCGTTGGGGTGGAACAGCAGCGCCTTGTCACCGGTCAGGGCCAGGCCGCCGTCCGGTTGCGACGAGGCCATCAGGATCTTCGTGGCGCGCTCCAGTTCGTCCGCTGTCGGCAGATGAATCACCGGGCGGGCGGTACGCAGCAACCAGGTCAGGGCGATCACCAGCAACAGCACCGCCGCACCCAGCAGCGAGCGCAGACCGCGCGGGGCGTCGGCGTCGAGGGTGAACTGCCACCACAACTGATGGCTGTACGGCACGTCCTGGTAAGCGAACAGCAGCAGCCAGGTCGAGGCGCCGAGCACACACAGACTGGCCACCAGATACAGCGGCGAGAACGGTACTTCGGTCAGGCGGCTCGGGCGATAGAACGAGCGGCGGAACACCCCCAGCAGTGCGGCGGTGAGGGTCATCAGCGTGGCTTCTTCCCAGTCGAAACCCTTGAGCAGCGAGAGCAGGGCGCCCACCAGCAGCAGAATGGTGGTCAGCATCCACGCAGCCGACAGTCGGCGACGCAGGCCCTGGGCGAGCATCAGGCACAGCACGCCGATCAGGCTGGCGCCGAAGTGCGAGGCGTCGACGAGGCGATGGGGAATCAGGTAGGCGATGTGTTCCAGGCGCGTGTCGATTTCAGGTGTCGCGCCGGAAAACAGCAGCACCACGCCGGACAGGAACACCAGCACCGCGAGGATCGGTGCCGCCAGACCGGAAGCGGCGCGCATGGTCTGGGTTTGAAACAGGCGCTGACCTTCATTGATCAGCAGCAGCACGCAAGCCACCAGCAATGGCAGCACTACATAGATCATGCGATAGAGCAGCAGGGCGGCGGCCAGTGGCGCCGCGCCGAGCTTGTCGGCGAACGCGGCCAGAAGAATCGCCTCGAAAACCCCGACCCCGCCCGGCACGTGGCTGAGCACGCCGGCAGCAAGGGCCAGCAGATACACCAACAGGAACGCGCCGAATGGCGGTGCTTCCGGCAGCAGCATGTACAACACGGTAGCGGCAGCGGCCACGTCGAGGGCGGTGATGACCAGTTGCAGGAACGTCAGGCGTCGGCCCGGCAAGCGCAGGGTGCGGCGGCCGACCTTGACCAGCAGGTTGTCGCGATAAGGCTGCTCCGGCAGGCGCCGACGATAGATACCGACGGCCAGGATAGCGCCGAGCAGCAGCACGGCAGAGGCAATTGTGGCCAGCAGGCCCTCGGACAGGCCCAGGGCCTGAGAGGCCGCCGGCAGGTCACTCAGGGTAGCCAGCGCCGCCAGTGGCGGCAGCGCACAACCCAGCGACAGGCTGGCGAACAAGGTCATGTGCGCAACTTCCGAAGCGCCCAGGCCAAGCCGAGCATATAAACGGTAGCGCACCGAGCCGCCGGACAGCATCGACAGACCGATGGCATTGCCGATCGCGAATGCGGTGAAGCCGCCGAGCGCCAGCGTGCGCGGCGGGATGGTCACGCCGGCGTAGCGACTGGCCGACCATTCGTAGCCCAGCAGAATGATGAAACCCACGACCGTTGCACCGAAAGCACCCAGCAGGGCCGGCTTGGGCACATCGAGTATCGAGTCGTGCAAGGCATAGAGATCGAGTTCGCTGAGCAGATGGCGGCAGGCGATCAGTGCGATGGCGAACAGCAGCAACGTGACCGCCAGACCGATCGGTTGCCGGTATTTGCTGATTCGATCCAGCAGGCGCATGCGCTCGGGCTTGATCGATGGATTCTCGGTGAGGGTGTCTTGTGGATCAGACGAGTTGGCGCGCATCAATCACCTCTTGGATTGTGCGCGACAGGATGGGGGTATCCAGCCAAGTTACCAATCCCTGTAGAAAAAAATAATCACAAAATACTACGCCTCTCGTCGGGTATCGGCGAGGGCAGGTCTCGGATTGGAGACCTCTTGCCTGCGACTCAAGCATAGTCGCAACTCGCGGGTCTGACGATCCTGAACGGTTCACTGCACGATGACAGATCATTGTTGCGAAAGGACTTTTTCCACAGGTACAAAAAAGGCCACTCTTTCGAGCAGCCTTTTTTGATGTTTGGTTGCGGGAGCCGGATTTGAACCGACGACCTTCGGGTTATGAGCCCGACGAGCTACCAGACTGCTCCATCCCGCGTCTGTGTGGCGGCATTCTACAGGCGAACGGCGGGGTGTCAACCGATAATCCCGGGAAGGGTCAAATAAGTGTGAAATCGCGTCAATCCGCCGCAGGAGAGGGGGTAAGTTTCGGAATTGCAACGAATTCCTGTTTGGCCCGGATGATTGCCAAATGAAAAACAGACGCGCACAAAAAAGGCCACTCTTTCGAGTAGCCTTTTTTGATGTTTGGTTGCGGGAGCCGGATTTGAACCGACGACCTTCGGGTTATGAGCCCGACGAGCTACCAGACTGCTCCATCCCGCGTCTGTGTGGC